>JAAUYG010061315.1_pt1 | contig 10530 bp, 8 predicted proteins | sample 7278091 | NCBI WGS metagenome assembly JAAUYG01 (sample SAMN14350201, study PRJNA611818) | marine sediment metagenome | isolation source: surface marine sediment (0.6m) | place: French Polynesia: Moorea | collected 2018-08
ATATGATTGGCAAATCAGCCGATTTCCGTTCAATAGACATTATGTCAGCGGCCCCCGCGTCGGGGCCGTCGCATCGATACATCGTCTATCCGGATGGCCTCTCCTAAAGCTATTATCCGCAATGCCCACCTTAAGATTCGATCATATGTGCCAGGCGCTGTAATTCAGATGGTAGCGCTTGGTCTAATCTGCGATATCGCGCGGTCCGGTTTGGCGCAATCATCCCCCTGAATGCGCAGGGGCGGTATCTGTCTCCAAGGACCGCCGCGCGATAAATCCTAATGTCTCCCCAAAGCGAGCCGATATAGATACAGAATGAACTCGTTCAAACCATACGCAGCCATGCGACGAAAATGGTGATTTATGTGCCTGGTTGGTTGGAGATGATCGATGCGACGCTTCAAATTGCGTGTTAAAGATAAACTGGATCAGGAAGAGGATACCTACGAACAGATCCAGAAGAAAAAGTTTATCGACACGCTGATGGTTGCTTCAGCTCCGGTCTTTATCTACTACACCGTCCATACCTTCGACCGAGGACTCGCTCTCGAAGGTATCTTGACGCTGATCTGCGCCCTGATTCTAGCCGTCGGCTTTTTAATGTCGCTCGTCGAATTCGACCGACCGACCCGCGACATCCTCACCAGGGTTCATGCCTATCTATTTTTTGCGGTGCTGCTATCCTTGCACGTAAGTCTCAGCTGCAAGGGCGAGCTTTATTATACGGGCTGGTTTTTCATCTTTCCACTGCTGACCTTCTACATATTGGGCAAAAAGGAAGGTCTCCTGCTATCCTCAATCTATATTGGTTGTGTCGGTACGGCGCTGTTGTTCATCCATCGGCCTGCCGCTCAAGACAGCACCACGGTAATCACAAAAACCCACCTGTTGTTTGCCCTCGTGACGATGACGACCTTTCTTTTTATCTATGAAAGGGCGCGCTTGTTTATCCAGGAGAGGCTGATCGAAAATCAGTCCAAGCTACAGAAATCCGAAAAGATTCTCAGGGCGTCCAAAGAGCGCTCCGAGAAGCTGGCGGCTAAACTGGCCGAATCCAACCGCGAGCTGGAAAAGGCCATTGACCGGGCCAACGCCAAGGCCCGGGAAGCCCGCAAGGCCAATTGCACCAAGAGCGAGTTTTTGGCCAATATGAGTCATGAGCTCCGGACACCGCTCAATCATATCATCGGTTTCACCGAAATTGTGGCGGACCAGCATTTTGGGCCTTTGAACGATGCGCAGGCGGATTATCTCGGCGACGTCCTGCGTAGCAGCCATCACCTGCTCGAATTGGTAAACGACATCCTGGATCTATCGAAGGTCGAAGCCGGCAAGCTGGAGCTGGAATGTCGAAAAGTCGCCTTGACACCGTTATTGGAAAACAGCCTGGTGATGGTCAAAGAAAAAGCCCACAAGCACGACATTTCCTTGCAGATTAGTATCACCGGCCTTCCCACGGCCATTCATGCTGACGTAAGAAAGCTCAAACAGATTCTCTACAACCTGCTATCCAATGCGGTGAAGTTCACCCCGGACGGCGGGTCCGTCACCCTGGCGGCCAAAAGGGTTGAAGACGAAGCAGGTCCCGGAGAAGAAGACGCGGTCTTGTTGAGCGTCAGCGATACCGGCATTGGCATTCGTGCGGAGGATCTGCAATCCATCTTCAACCCCTTCGAACAGGTGGACGGTTCCCTCCAGCGCAAATATCAGGGTACAGGTCTGGGCCTGTCGCTCACCAAACGACTTGTCGAACTCCACGGCGGCGAAATTTGGGCTGAAAGCGCCGGCAAAAACCGGGGCAGCGCTTTTCATTGCCGTCTTCCCGTCAGCCCTCTCCGCAATGACCACTCATCGCGCCGTAACAGCCGACCTTCAAGCCGCGAGCAATTGACACATGCTTTGGGACCCGATTAGAAACCAAAGCAACCTTTAAATCAGAAGGGGGCTCAAGGGCTGGCTGTCGTTGGCCGGGGCTGAGGCTTGCCCGCCTCAGGCGGAGATAGGACCCCCGACATCCTGCTCCCAACTTAAGGTCGGCAATAGCAGGATTCTCCTTTAACCGTTTATTATTGTTAACATTTAAAACGGTTGGCGAAATAGCCGATTCCGGTTCAGTCGACGCTGTTTGCACTGGCGGCCCCTGAGTTGGGGGCGTAGCATCTACCAAATTGTCCATCCAGGCGGCCTCTCAACAGACCTCAATCTGAAATAATCATCTCGATAATTGGTCGGATTTGCCACCGAATTTAACTATCGGAGATCACGTCGAATTTGCATTTAGCAATTGGATATCATAGGCTTACCTTGGGTGCTGCCCGCATCGTTAACCTATTACCAAAGGAGGTAGTCCATGAAACTTTCCAAAGCAGCCAAAATCTGGATCGATTACCACAAGACCCATTCAAAAAAACGGGAAGAGCCTAGAAGGCCACATCGAACGGTTTATCCATTAATTCGGTGATGGACCTGTCGAACAAGTCCCCCCAGAGCAAATCCCTACATTCCTGAACCGACTCACCGCAGGAAACAGACCTTACACCAAGCGAATCAGTTATTCCCGAATCTCTTCCTTTTTCGATTTCATGCGTATTAATATAGATCCCGTACTAAGGAATCGTACTCTTGTCTTTTCATAAATAATTTCAGTACAAATCCAAAAAACGGAACACATTGAAAAAAAGCGTACCAAATTTGTACTTGATCGATTAAATTACACATGTTACACAACATGCGTAATCATAAATTTGTTATCATGGAATTAGGGTAATAATTAGAGCCCAATGCCACCCAAGCAAAAATTCAACCCGGAAGATGTCATCGAAGCCGCCTTTCAGGTTGTTCGAAGGCAGGGATGGGAAGGTTTTTCCGCCAGAACCATTGCCACCGAACTGGGTTCTTCCACTCGACCCATATACGACTACTTCAATTCGATGGAGAATATCGAGAACGAGGTAGTGAAAAAGGCGCTGGCTTACTTCGTAGAGTTTCTCTGCAAAGAGAGAACTGGAGACGTCTGGCTGGATCAGGCTTTAGGCTACGTATTGTTCGCCAGCCAGGAGAAAAACCTGTTCCGTTGCATCAACGACGAAAAGCACACCCCGTTCCAGAAAGCATCCGCTCGACAGCACTGGGAAATCTTGGGGGAAAAATTGTCCAAAGACGAGCGGTTCAAGAAACTGCCGTCCGATGTGAAGCACAAGGTCCGCGCCGCACGGTGGGTGTTTATTCATGGATTGGCCAGCCTGATCAGCAGCGGCTGGTTCAAAATACCGATCACGGAGGAATCGATCCTGTCTGAGCAGTTCGGGCTGAACTTGACCGAATTTTTGAAAAAGGCGAACCATGGATTGTACGCAGAATTTAAAAAATAAACCTGATTTCACAGCGGCATTTTTTTGGGCTTAAAACAACAGTTGTAATGTAACGTGCGTCATTTATCTTTTTCCACAGAATCCCTGCGGGAAGATAAGTGACGGCATCCATTCCTATCACTAGCAAACAAGGAGGACGAAGATGCCACGCCCACTGTCAATGCTTTTTATTTGCAACCGGAAATCAGCGCTGCTCGCTTCCCTCTTATCTGTTGTCCTCATCTGCTTCTTTGCCGGCTTCGTCTGTGCCGCCGGTCCAAAAATGGGCGGACGCCTCGTCTTCGGGGCGGAAAACGAATTCGCCGGATTCGACTTGCTGAAGGTACGCGGTTTCGCCATCAACGACGCCATCGCCAACAATACCATCCATGAGCGGCTGTTCGGATTGGACGATAAAGGGGACATTGTCCCCATACTGGGACTTTCCGTCTCACCCAGTGAGAACGGTAAGGTCTGGATCATAAAGCTGCGCCAGAAGGTTGTGTTTCATGACGGGACGCCTTTCGACGCCGACGCCGTTGTTTCCCACTGGCAACGGATTCTTAATCCGAAAAATCGCTATCGCGGCCGGTCGTTAATTAAGCCGGTTCAATCGGTCGAGAAAGTGGATGCTCATACCGTCAAATTCATCCTGAAGCATCGCTGGCTCCCCTTCCCAAAAGTACTCACCGGTGCCAGGGGGCTTGGAAATTTTATCCCTTCGCCCAAGGCAGTGGAGGCCGACACCCAGAAGCGGACACCCGTCGGCACAGGACCATTTATGTTCAAGGAATGGAAATCCGGCGACAGCTTCACCGTCGTGAAAAATCCAAACTACTGGCAAGAAGGAAAACCCTATTTGGACGAAATCGTGTTCAGGTTGGTGCCGGACCATCAAGCGCGTTACGCCAGCCTGAAATCCGGCCAGATGGACATGGTCTGGATGGACCGCGGCAACATCATCAAAAAGGCGGAAGGTGATTCTTCCATCGTCCACTACCAGAATTTCGGCAACGGCGCGGAGATTTTCGTGCTGAATACGACAAAGCCGCCGTTCGACAACCCGACGGTGCGCAGGGCCGTAGCGCACGCCTGGGATCAGAAGCAATGTGTGAAAGTAAGCTACCACGACGCCATTCCCTACATCGAACAGCCCCTGGGCGATGATTTTCCCTACAAAAGCTTTGACTACCCGACCCACGATGTGAAAAAGGCGCGAGAATTGCTCACCGATGTGCCTCAGCCTATCGAATTCGAATGCCTGCACTCCGACACCAAACGTGGACGAGAACAGGGGGAACTACTTCAGCACTTCGCAAAGCAGATCGACATTTCCGTCAAACCGGTCGGTCTGAGCTTCGGACCGGTGATCAAAAAAGTGGTAACCAAAAATTACCAAATGTCCACTTGGCGCATGCCCTCCGGTGTCGATCTGGGCGCCGGATTTTACTCGGCCTTTCACTCCAAAAGCCGTGCCAATGTCACCGGATATAACAATCCCAGAATGGATGCCCTTCTGACGGCCCAACTGACGGAGACAGATGCGACCAAGCGTCAGAAAATCCTTTACGATATCGTAACTCTGCTTAACCGGGATGTCCCTATCATATATCGCGGCGGGCAGGGGCACCACATCCTTGCCAAATCGAATGTCAAAGGATTTACCGATTTCAGAAACGGCATCGCTCAGTTGGCCGATATCTGGATCGACCGCTAACCCACCATGTGTCAAGTAGAGGAAGACACTTCCCATGCGCGTAGACAGACCCAGTCAAACCGCAGAAGGCATCGCAGCCGCCCGGGCACGGGAATCGAACCGGCCCGAGGGCAAAAGGCTTTTTTACGACCCCTACGCCCGCCATTTTCTCAACCCACGCGTGCGATTTATCGCCCGGCATTCTCTCCTGCGCGCCTTCTTCCGATGGCGAAATCACCGGGCCCTGCCGGGCATGTTCGGAGGCCTGGTGGCCCGCACCCGCTTCATTGACGATCAGATGTGCGAGAGTCTGAAAAATGGCGTCCTGCAAATCGTGATCCTGGGTGCGGGCTACGATGCGCGTGCTTATCGGTTCGCAGAAAATTGTCATGGGACCAGGGTGTTCGAGGTAGATCACCCGGCCACGCAGAAGGTAAAAAAGCATAAAATGTGTGAAATCCTTGGCGCACTACCGGATCATGTGACATATGTTCCGGTTCGGTTCAATTCCGAAAATCTCGGGGAAAAAATGGCCCGAAGTGGTTACACGCCGAATCAAAAAACCCTTTTTATCTGGGAGGGAGTGACCATGTACCTGACACCAACAGCCGTTGATGCCACACTGACATTTGTCGCTGGAAACTCTCCAACCGGATCCTCTATCGTTTTCGACTACTTTCCCCCCTCAGTTGCAGACGGCACTTGCATATACCGGGAGGCCAAAACATTACGCAAACTGGTTGTTCGTTGCGGTGAGGTAATTACTTTTGGAATTGAGCCCAAAGAGATCGAAGCATTCCTCATCCGGCGTGGGTTCTCTCGGGTTCGGAACATTTCGGCAGCGCAATGCAAACGCTTGTACTTTAGGGATGAATATGAAACCTTACCCGTATCCCGGCTGTTTCACTTTGTGCACGCAAAGGTGTCATGAAATTTATCGGCAAACGATTTTTCCATCTCCTCGCGGTCGTCCTGGCCGTCACCGCCATCACGTTCCTCATGGTGGACCTTCTACCGGGCGATGTGGCCTACAACATCGCCGGCCAAGATGCGACATTGGAGGATATTCAAGCAATTCAAAAAGAGTTGGGTTTGGACCAACCTATCATTCTCAGATACATAAAGTGGTTGCACAAGGTGCTTTCCGGGGATTTGGGCGTTTCTTATTTGACCCACGAGCCAGTGGGGCATGCGATTGTTTCCCGCCTGCCGGTAACCCTCGAGTTGATCGTTTTCGCCCAATGCATCGCACTGATGCTGACAATACCCTGTGCGCTTATGTGCGCATACAGGCCCCAATCCTTCATTGACAAATCGATCACTACGGTTTCCTTTACTACCATGTCCGCCCCCATATTCGTCATGGCTACCGTTTTGATCTATCTGTTTGCGATAAAACTGCAGTGGCTTCCGGCAACCGGCTATGTCCCGCCGAATGAAAACGTCCTGTTGAATTTGCGGTCATTTATACTTCCCGCATTCAGTATCGCCCTGGTCGAGTGGGTTCCCCTGATGCGCGTCTTGCGAAGCGATATGATCAGCACATTGCAAAAGGACTATATCCTGCTGGCAAGATCGAAAGGCCTCCCCATCGTCCATATTCTTTTCAAACATGCGCTCAGGCCGTCTTCATTCACGTTGATGACTGTTTTCGGCCTGCAGGTCGGCCATCTGATTGGCGGTTCTCTGATCGTTGAAACCATCTTTGCTTTACCCGGTATCGGTCGACTTCTGATCGGGGCCATCTTCAACCAGGACACCAACCTGATTCAAGGGTGCATTCTGCTAATTGCGGTCGCCTACGTGGCAGTCAACTTCATTGTCGATATCTTTTACGCGATCATCGATCCCAGGGTTCGTAACGGAGCGACCATTGGATAACGGTCGATCCATACCGCACAGTCTTGAACAGCATATGCACCAAACCCAATCCAAACCGTTTGCCGAGTCGGTTGGTCCTGCTTTTTGGCTCTCTTTTGGATGGATCACCCTGGTTGCCATGCTTGCCCTATCGGCGGATTTGCTGCCCCTTGCCGCCTACGATTTGATGGATTTTGATCACCCAGCCGCACAACCCGGCACCCAACGAGATATCGCGATCGATTCCGGAAGTAAAATTGTCTCAGCGGAACCCTATATCTATCTTCTGGGAACCGACACAATGGGGCGGGACATCATCTCGCGGCTGATATACGGGGCACGCGTGTCCTTGGCCGTGGCCTTTGCGGCCCCTTTTATCGGACTGGTAATCGGCGGTATCCTGGGGATGACGGCCGGGTATTTCAGGGGAAGGACCGAAGCAGCCATCCTCTTTGTCATGGATACACTGCTGGCTTTTCCCGGACTGGTGCTTCTCCTGGTCATTACCTATCACTTGGGCTCCAGCCTGCAAAACATCATCATTGCATTGGGTATTCTTTCAGTACCCTCATTCAGCCGGGTTTCGCGGGCAAACACCATCAAGTACGCCGACCGAGATTTCATTCTGGCCGCACGTATGGCAGGGCGCAGGGACCTGGGGATACTTTTTTTCGAAATACTTCCCAATGTCATAATGCCGGTCTTGGTATACGCTTTGATCGTGGTGGCTTACATGATCGTCGCAGAGGGTGCGCTGAGCTACCTGGGTTTGGGTATCCCGTCACCCATTCCCAGCTGGGGCGGTATGATCGCGGAAGGCAAGGAGGTTCTTGAAGATGCGTCGCATGTGAGCCTGATTCCTGCATTGGTGATGCTTGTTACCGTTTTGTCCTTTAACCTGATCGGTGATGCCCTGAGGTCCTTTTTCGATGCAAGACAGGGGCAGCTATGAACCCGACGGATCATCCCCTGCTGCAAGTGGAGAACCTGCGGACTTATATCCCGACGAGACGCGGTGTCGTTCAGGCTGTTGATGACGTCTCTTTCGACGTACACCTTAGCGGTACCCTGGCCATCGTCGGTGAGTCCGGATGCGGGAAGAGCATGCTCTGCAGGACGATCATGGGCCTTCTACCCGAGAACGCCAAACTGTGTAAAGATTCCAGTATTCAGTTTAATGGTCTGGAGCTGGTCGGCCTAAAGGAGAGCCAATACAACCAAATCAGGGCGACCCAAATGGCCATGATATTTCAGGACCCGCTGTCATCCCTGCATCCGGTGATGACCATTGGTCGACAGATTGGCGAATCGCTGCGCCTTCATTTACATATGAGCTCAGTTGAGGCGCGAGAAAAAACAGTGAAGCTGATCAACGCTGTAGGCCTGGCCGAACCGGAAAGATGTTTCCGACGTTACCCTCACCAGCTCTCTGGGGGCATGCGGCAGCGTATCGCAATCGCCATCGCCCTTGCATGCGAACCGCAGCTGTTGATTGCCGATGAACCGACAACAGCCTTGGATGTTACCGTGCAGGCCGAAATTTTGGTGCTGCTGAAACATCTGCAGGCAACGCGCAATATGGCGATCATTTTGGTTACCCATGATCTGGGTGTGGCATCCAATATCGCCGACACCATTGCAGTGATGTATGCGGGAAAAATCGTGGAGATTGCACCAGCCCAGAAACTTTTCAACTTTCCCAAACACCCTTACACGCAAGCATTGATGAATGCCATTCCCAAAATTGATGTGTTGCCGCATACACCGCTAAACGCAATCAATGGGGAGCCGTGTGATCTGGTATCGCCGCCCGCTGGCTGCCGATTCGCATCACGCTGCCCTCGGGCAACCAATCGGTGCATCACCCAGGAGCCTGAGTTGATAGCGAGATCGGCCAACGTCCATCGCTGCGCGTGCTGGTATCCCATTGGAGGTTTGGCGCATTGAAAAAACCTCTACTGAGTATTGAGCAATTGGTTGTAATCTATCCAGGCGTTCGCGGTCGTGCCAGACCAGCCGTATCCGATGTTTCTTTACAGATACAAAAGGGTGAATCATTGGGCTTGGTGGGAGAGTCCGGTTGCGGTAAATCTTCGGTGGCCAAGGCGGTCATGCAGTTTATCAAGCCGGCTTCCGGACAAATCCGGATTGGTGGCAATACTTTGACAGGGCTCGACAGATCACGGTTGCGGCGGCTGCGCCCCGGATTTCAGATGATTTTTCAAGATTCCATTTCAGCACTCAACCCGCGAAGATCCATCGGAGACTCCATTGCCATGCCACTTAAACTGCTTGAGGTTCTGTCTAAAGTAGAAAGGGAGGATTGCGCCCGTCAGATGATGCAGCAGGTCGGTCTTGATCCATCCTTATTTGATCTGCTCCCCCATCAGTTGTCCGGCGGTCAGTGCCAGCGGGTCCAGATGGCCCGTGGGTTGATCACCCAACCGAAGCTGTTGATCTGCGATGAACCCGTTTCCGCATTGGACGTATCCGTTCAGGCGCAAATCATCAACCTGTTGGAGAAATTGAGAAGAAAAACCGGATTGACCCTGCTGTTCATCTCTCATGATCTGGCCGTGGTAAAAAATGTATGTGACCGGATCGCCGTCATGTATGCCGGTAAGATTTGCGAAATTGCAGATTCCAACGAATTATATCGAAAGCCGCACCATCCCTATTCAAAAATCTTGATTGAAGCGATCCCATCCATAGGACAATTTAGACACATTAACGGTGGGAACACGCCCAAGGTGCACACCACTGATTCTCGGGGCCATGGGTGTAAATTTCGGAGGCGTTGTTTTCAGACAAAAAAACGCTGTGGCGACGAAGAGCCGGTAGTAAAGCAGACAGGACCGGGTCGTTATGCCGCCTGCCATTATCCATTGGCAGTTTCGTCATTTTAATCCGTTCATACCAAATCCTGCCGTACAATCAGTGGGTAATCAGTCGAATAATTACGACATCTGGTAGTGATGAATGCCTTGCGTGAAAACCACCTCACGTCTGTTTGGTGGCTGAAAAAAGGGATTCGCTTTTGTTTATGTCCGATTTAATCGAAACACCATATTCATACTCCCTGCTATGGCTATCCGGTTCAGTAATGGTAAGCATGGTCGGGTTTGGCATCATCTGGCCGTTGATTCCGGTCTATGCCTCACAGTTAGGCGCTCAAGGCTTGGAAATTGGTTTGATCATAGCCAGTTTCAATGTGGCCCGCAGCCTTTCAAACCCGTTCATCGGGAAGTTATGCGACGTGATAAACCACAAACGGCTGATCACTGCCGGTCTGTTGTTATGCACGATGGTATCCCTTCTTTATTTGGTGGCCGACAATACTTACCTGTTGGTTTCTGTCAGATTGCTACACGGTTTTGCATCGGCATTTATTTTGCCGGTTGCCATGGCGTCTGCGGCGCTAATGGCTCCTGAGAATCAGCTCGGAAAATTCACAGGCACGCTGAACATGGCCATGATGTTTGGCATGGGCACTGGCCCGATTATCGGAGGGGTGATTAACGATCTATTTGGAATGAAATATGTCTTTCTATTGATGAGCGCGATTTCATTGTTGGCCCTTATCGGAACGCTGATCGGGATTCCTCATACGATTTCATCTCTGAC
>JAAUYG010260296.1_pt1 | contig 10530 bp, 1 predicted proteins | sample 7278091 | NCBI WGS metagenome assembly JAAUYG01 (sample SAMN14350201, study PRJNA611818) | marine sediment metagenome | isolation source: surface marine sediment (0.6m) | place: French Polynesia: Moorea | collected 2018-08
CAACTTGAAATGTGCAGAGCCGACCATCGATCATGCAAAACTACATAAAGGTATTTTTCGCATATGCTTTATACATTACGTAAAATTTGAATGCTGAACTATGTTTTTAGTGCACCTGTGTTGACATGTATAGTTGTAAATGTTGTGTTTAGTAAATGTATTTCAAGTATCCATTCCTATAAGAGAACACTGGAGGCCTAGGACGAGAAAGTTGTACCAAACTATCCAGTCATGTTGGTCTTCTAAGAGCCGGGGCATGTAGTTTTCACAACTGCATCTTTTCTAACATCTAATTTTCAACACCTTAACTGTTCCACATAAAATTATTATTGTGCCAAAGTTTAATTGTTTGCTTTATTTTGCAGGAACAAACCGAGAAATATACGAGATTCATCAAGAATATATCGAGGTTTTTTCCACGAGTCGCGAGAGACGCTATGAAGCAGCTCGAGCGAAGCGAGAGGTGTTTCATAGCGGCTCGAGCAGTAGCCGGGAATGAGCTGTTTGGGAATAGATAGTACAGACGATCTGTTCTCTATGTGGTCTGTTCTCGGTCCATCTTTGTTTATAAGTTAGTAGTAATAAAAATAGTAGTAGAAGCCAGTCACTGTCATGTGATGGACTGGTTACTTTGTGCAGAAATCATAAGAAGATTTCTTTCCTTTCAGTCACTCTGAATCACCATAGTACTGATTCTCGGTGCACCTCTCAGTATATGGTAGAATGTGGCCTGTAAACACAAGATCTCAAAGTCTGCCTGATGTAATAGTGTCTATGTGCACACTATGCGCGAAAGTCTAAGAATGTCTATGAAATAGAGGGAACTATCTTTCACGAACAATATGTGTCGCGTTTATCTAAAAGAAGTGTCAAGGACTAATCTTGGATGCACTACCAAATCTCAGAAATTTTCAGAAGTTTACTCTATTGTGATACCGCACTACTTTGGATTGTATTAAACTAGACAGCGAGTGAGTATATATCTGTGTATTTGTGTTTTGGTATTATTCTTCTGAAAACGTGGTCATCTTGCCTTTTTGTTGCATGGTTCATAAAATTGTGTTTTATTGTAATTCCCACTTGATCTTCTGTCATTTGTTCTGAAACTCACATCAAAAGAACCCTAGGGGCTAAAGTATTACGGTACGGTATGTATTGCTTATGTCCAAGCACTTGTTGAGAAGTATCTCAAATAAGATTTTACACAATTATGCATTTAATATGCACTATAATAAACTACATGTAATCTGGTTTACAATTGTTAGATGGTTATGGCACCGTAATAGATATTTGTTTAAGACGCTGTCCTCTACATACAGCAGGCAATATTGGCAATTGGGAAAAAACATTCTCAAACATACAATGTACATGTTCTCAAACATACAATGTACATGAAAACTGCAATCCAAATCCATAGTTTTTGACCAGTGCCTAACATCCACTTCGCTATAGTGATGCTACTAAATGCTGCAGTTTTACATTGATCAACATCACTGTATACACACAATGATAAAATAATATACTTGTACTACCTTTGACACATCCAATTATGAACTGCATTCAAGCATATACGTGCTGTGCATAGGAAATTATGTCACATATATAGCAAGCGGTACAGATTCTATACAAAACCTACATAACTGTGCAGTATGTATGACTTGTCAACATAGAAGAGACTAAACATTTAACGTATACAGGTAAACTGATGGCAAAGGTAAGAGAGAAGTCCCGCTATTTTACAACTCTTTAAGATCACCTTTATTACAGTACCACTTGATTTGATGTACTATTGGAAAATTATTTTAACACCACCTGCAACATAAGACAACATTTTCATGGTTCCAATTAGCCGTAAACAATGAAGTGACATATATTAAAGTTTTCATCAATGTCCCAGAGAACCTTCTGCAACTGCAACTTCTGCAAGTAAATATTATATTTTGACAGGGAAAAGTATTACTTAGTATTTACTGAGTTTTAGTAATTTTTAGTTTTCAGATCAAACCTGAAAATGTGTTACATGAACAACCAAAATGTAATACAAGCTGGGAATGAATAATGTGATGGCTTCATTTTATGTAGTGAGATTACAGCCTGGTTACTTGGTGTGTGGCTTAGTATTGGAGGTGTGTGTGTATATCTGACAAACAATTTCAATCTAAGGCTTATTGATGTTTCGTGTCATTATGTTACAGAACATTTTAAGTGCATATATTTAACGGTGTGTACTCCCAAGAATAACATAGTGTAGTGTATATATAATAATTAATTGCAGAATTGTAATTGAAAGTTCCCCACCCACATGCACACACATCCACATGCGCACACAGCTCCGCAAAATGCTACATTGAAATAGTTTGTTTACTCCAGAGCAGTTTTCAGTACTTTGCGGAGAGCAACTGCTAAGACTTTGTCTCTGGTGTTAATTATAAGATCACTTAATTTAGTCTCAAAGTGTGGGTTTTGCTTGCCAATGATTGAGATCTCATCTTTACAGTTTCTTTCCACATAGACACATTTCCATGTTCAATAGAAGCCTCACATAGAATGATGCTCACAAGTTTTATGTAAGTTAATAAGTTCGACCTGTACAGAATAGGTTGATATTGAAACTTAATGTGTATGTGAAATATTGTTACACAGTTCGAAATAGCCTGATGTTCGTGATACTTTTAAAAAGCTGAATAGTTCAATTGAAGCACACATTAATGCAATTACTGTCAACTATATTATCATTCCAGTAACAAAGAGTCTGCTAGGGTTAATAGTGGCAATAACAGCTTAATGTAACTATTAAACTGTTTATGTTTAAAACTTTCCCTTGAGATTGATTCATAATCTCAAAGTTTAAAGCAAACTGTGACTGGCAAAGTTATCCTACAGAGTATACTATCTTAGTCACATGTATATATGTGCAAGGTCAGCTGCTATTTCATTGCACACAGCTTGCAAAACAAACAGGGCCAATTGGTAGGTCATTGTACAGAAACACAGCAGACCTAACTGGACACATTATCGTGATACCATATATGTATGTTTAACTGGTTGTGGCACTATAACAGGCATTTGCTTAAAACACTGTCCACTGTGTACAACAGGAAATTTTATCAATTGGGGAAAACATAGACATACAATGTACATGTATTATCTACCACATGAAACTTGCAATCCAAATCCATAGTTTTTCAACAGTGCATTACATCTACTTTAGTACAGTGATGTCATTGAGTACTGTAATTTTACATTGAGCAACATCACTATAAACATACAACTGATAAAATAATATACTTGTACTACCTTCGACACATCCAATTATAATCGGCTTTCAAGCATATATATGCTGTGTATAGGGAATGCTGTCACATCTCTAGCAACTGGTACAAATTATATACAAAAGCTACATGTAAAGTAAGTATGACTTGTTAACGTAGAAGAAGAGACTGACCATTTAACATATGCAGGCAAACTGATAACTAAGGTACACAAAGAGATCCCACTGTTTTACAACCCATTACGATCACCTTTATTACAGGACCACTTAAGTTGGTAATAAAGTATGATTTGGTGTACTACTGAACCTTTATTTTAACACCACCTGTAAAGTAAGACACCATTTTCATGGTTTTGGGGTATGAGATATGGTTGAAAACAGAGATTGCTGTAGGAAAGTGACATGTGCTAAAGTTTTCATCATTGTTCAGTTGAATGCAAGTGAACCAGAAAGGAAGAAACGCTTGAGTGGCTCACTCCTGTACTTTCCTAAGTGCCCCAAGAAACTCACCGTTTCTCAAGTGTCTCACTCTTTTCTGAACGTTTCTGATCCTTTATGAAGTGGACTTAAGGACAGGATTTCAGCTGAGGTTATAGCATTTGGGGCAATAGGTGTGACCTAGAAACAAGTAAATATTAAATATTGCACCCCATACAATAAACTTGTAGACGTTTGTTATCCTTTTCAGTAACTTACAGGCCACAATATTGTTTAGTTTATTGGGTTTTAGTAATTTATGAGGTCTAGGTCAAACCTGAAAATATGTTACCTGAGCAACCAAAATGTAATAGAAGCTGGCAATGAACAATGTGATGGCTTTATTTTAGATAGTGAGATTACGACTTAATTACTCAGTGTGTTTGTAAGTATTGGAGGTATCTGACATGCAGTTTCAATCTAAGGCATATTTATGTTTATCAGCATTATGCTGCATAAAACTTTAAGTGCATACCTTTAACTGTGTGTATCTACAAGAAGAACATAACATAGTGCGTATAATAATTGTAACCAAAAGTTCCCCATCCAATTGCACACATAACTCCACATAATAATGCTACAGTGAAATAGTTTGCTCACTCCAGCACAGCTTCCAGTACTTTGCACAGAGCAACTGCTAAGTCTTTATCCCTGGCGTGTATCTCCTGATCCGGCAGGTAGTAGTTCCTCACACCAGTTAGTCTCTCTCCTTCATCTGTATGCCCCTTATACTTCAGTAGAAGTTGGAGAAGCCGCACGATACGTAGAGCCCAAATCCGACATTTCCTCGCAGTCTCCAAATTGATGTCAGGATAGGATATCTTGTGCTGACTCAACTGCTCATTGGCTTTGTTCTCACTACTGTGTTGAACCCTGGCTGTCTCAGCTTCTGTATCTGTGTAGGCATTTCTGCTGTAGATTATTTCATACTGATTTGAAATGTCTTCGTTACAGTTTTCCTCCATCCACTTCAGACTAATTCCAGTTTGCTCTTGTTTGCCAGAGCACATGGTGGCCATCATGTAAGGTAGAATGCTCTCTTTTGCAGTAAGAATTCTATCTCCTGCCGTGCATTTCTTATAAATGTTGAAAATATCATACCTATCAGAATTATCCAGACCATAAACATGTGACTCCTTAAGCAAATGTAAGTCATTGAGACTAAGCCAGTCACCCTTCTCACCACACACATGAGGCTCCAGTAAGATCTCCTGGCACAGACCAACAACATCAGCCTCACAACTTGTACTGCCTTCACTGTTAAAGAGAGAGTCTATTTCCACATCTTTGTAGATTCCAAAGCCTTTCTTCTCCGGATCTAGAATCCACAGCAGTGCCATCTTCACCATGTATGATGGCAGGATGTCCTCAGCTGTGTACTTTCTACCTTTATCTGTCTGGAATGGGCCTGCCATAGACCGGAGCATTTTTACCAAAGCATAGCCACACATCACCTCGGGCTGCAGAAACTTCAGAAAATCCCAATCTTTTTGTGAACTAGAGAGTTCAAGACCATGGTAAAATTCGGTCCCTACCACTTTGTTTTCATGATGTCTTGGTCTCAACAGAGCCGCGTATCCATTCAGGTTACCACTCAGAATGCTAGGGGCGATATCAACAGATATCAACTGGATACTGTCATCAACTCGACATGATATCTTGAGCATCCCTACAAAGCCATGCCTTCTTTCACAGTGTTCAATGATCAAACCATTACTCTTGCTGTAAGTTCTCACTGCTTCAGCATCTAGTGCTTTCAAAAACATTTGCCAAAAATCTGCACAGAATTCCACACTGAAAAACCTTTCTGTGCTCCAGTATCGACTAGAATCAGTTGGTGGTGTAATGTCAGCAAAGAGCTTGATACCATTTCCTTCAATGTTTATGCTAAAGTACTGTGTAAAATTTACAAGTTTCATGGAAGTGTCCAGCTCATCCAGCTTGCCACATTTGGTGTATTCCTGTACGCTGCCTTTCAAGTCAGGGTCACACTCAAATAATGGATCCATTTTCCCCATCTCACTGCCAATAACTTTCAGTAAGTGTATAACACTGATAACTGTATGCTGATTATCAGCTAAGCGAACAATCCCTCTCCCTCTGCACTTAAACAACCATGCTATGTCATCTGTGTCAAAGCAAATATCCTTGGGCATATTAGTCATCTTGGATAATTCTTGAGCACTCTTTTTATCTTTAAAGCCTTCTTTAAGACTGTTGATGGCATTGTTAGAAATCCTATGACTAGTGCAAGCCTTTTGTTGTTTGTTTGTTGTTAAATCTGGGCCTATAATCTGTTGCAGTGTCTCCAGTGTCTTTTTGGCACCTGGTAAGTTCTCCAATGGCATTTCAGAGGAATTAACAGCATAGAATAGGAGGCAAGTAGGTGTTTGGTCCAAGTTATCATGTATCTGCATATTCATTGCACAGTTAGACTCTAATTTCAGGCCACATAATAGGAAGTGGTAGTTGAAACACAGACAGGCAATGTGATACGGAACTCTGCCATTGTTATCTCTGTCTGAGAAACTGAAACCTACTGTTTTTGTCAAAATCAGTATTTTCTCTTCCATATCACCAGCAGATCCTCCATACATAGCCAGCAGGTGCAATGGGGTCTGTCCCAGCATGTTGACCAGCATATCTCTGTATTGGGGTGTCAGCCATTGTAAGGCAGTATGAGGCAACTTACACACTACAGCTGTAGCAAGAGTGTGTAGGCCTATCTTACCTTCAACACCTTGGTATGGAGAAAACAGCTGCCCATTTGTTTCACTACCATGAATTGTGAAATTTCTATCATGGTGTAAAAAGTATTCTGGCAAAAAAGCATACAACAGATCTTCCTGAAGTGTTGATTTGGCAAAATGAGAGTCTAGCCATTCACTGTTTGTGTCACATAACAGTGCCCCAATCAGAGCAAACGAGGCATTAGACATGGCATAATGAGACTTTGGAAATGTTGGATTCTGGATTGCTTGTTTCACACTTTCTATAAGTGACACATCAAACTGCTCATCACAATGTTTGGCTATTAGTGTGAATATTGTGTACATAGTTGCAGTCTCACTATTGGCACCAATATGTGATATGTCGGCCCCCTTCTGCAGCAACAGTTTCACTACATCAGAGTGACATTCCACACTTGCCATTATGAGTGCATTCATACCATCCTTATGAACTTTATTCACTGCAGCCCCCTTCTCCATCAAAAGTTTTACTACATCAGAATGACCTTTCCCACTTGCCAGTAGGAGTGCAGTCCAACCATACTGATTAGCTCTATCCACTGTAGCCCCCTTCTCCAGCAACAATTTTACTACATCAGAGTGACCTTCCACACTTGCCAGTATGAGTGCAGTGTTACCATGCCTACCAGCACTATCCACCGCAGCCCCCTTCTCCAGCAACAGTTTTACTACATTAGAGTGACCTTTCCCACTTGCCAGTATGGGTGCAGTCCTGCCATCTTCATTAGTTGAATCCACTGTTGCCCCCTTTCCCAGCAACAATTTTTCAACATAAGAGTAACGTTTCCCACTTGCCTGTATGAGTGCAGGCCAACCGTTCTTATTAGCTGTATCCACTGTAGTCCCATTCTCCAGCAGCGGTTTTACTATGTCAGAGTCACCTGTCATACTTGCCCCTATGAGTGCAGAAATACCATCCTTATTATATGTATCCACTGCAGCCCCCTTCTCCAGCAACAATTTTACTACATCATGGTGACCTTCCCCACTTGCCAGTATGAGTGCAGTGTTGCCATTCTTATCAGCTGTATCCACTGTAGCCCCCTTCTCCAGCAACAATTTTACTGTATCACAGTGACCTGAAACACTTGCCACTGTGAGTGCAGTCCCACCACAGTTATCAGCTGTATCCACTGTAGGCTGCTTCTCGAGCAACAATTTTACGACATCAGTGTGGCCTTTCCCACTTGCCATAATGAGTGCAGTGTTACCATTCTTATCAGCTGTATCCACTGTAGCCCCCTTCTCCAGCAACAATTTCACTACATCATGGTGACCTTTTAAACTTGCCAGTATGAGTGCAGTCCCACCATCTTTATCAACTGTATCCACTGTAGCCCCTTTCTCCAGCAACAATTTTACTACATCAGAGTGACCTTCCACACTTGCCAGTATGAGTGCAGTAAAACTGTCCTTATTAACTCTATCCACTGTAGCCTCCTTCTCCATCAGCAGTTTTATTACATGAGCATGACCTTTCATACTTGCCAGTATGAGTGCAGTCCAACCGTCCTTATTAGCTGTATCCACTGTAGCCCCCTTCTCCAACAACAATTTTGCTACATCATAGTGACCTTCCACACTTGCCAGTATGAGTGCAGTCCAACCATTCATATCAACTGTATCCACGGCAGCACACTTCTCCATCAGCAGTTTTACTACATTAGAGTGGCCTTTCCCACTTGCCAGTATGAGTGCAGAAATACCATCCTTGTTAGCTGTATCAACTGTAGCCCCCTTCTCCAGTAGTAGTTTTACTACTTCAGAGTGACCTCTCCAACTGGCCTGTATAAGTGCAGTATTACCATTCATTCCAGGTGTATCCACTGTAGCTCCCTTGTCTAGCAACAGTTCTACTACATCAGAGTCACCTTTCCCACTTGCCAGTATGAGTGCAGTGTCACCATATTTATCAGTTATATCAATGGTAGCACTCTTTTCCAGCAGCAGTTTTACTACATCAGGGTGGCCTTTCCCACTTGCCAGTAGGAGTGCTGTTCCACCATTCTTATCAGTTTTATCCACTGTAGCCCCCTTCTCCAGCAACAATTTTACTACATCAGAGTGACCTTCCACACTTGCTAGTATGAGAGCAGTCCCACCATCCTTATCCACTGCATCCACAGTAGCCCCTTTTTCCAGCAGCAGGTTTACTACATCAGAGTGACCACTCCTACATGCCAGTATGAGTGCAGTGTTACCATTCTTACCAGCTATATCCACTGTAGCTCCCTTCTCCAGTAGCAATTTTACTACATCAGAATCACCTTTCACACTTGCCTGTCTGAGTGCAGTCCAACCATCCTTATTTACTGTATCCACTGCAGCCCCCGTCTCCAGCAATAGTTTTACTATATCAGAGTTACCTATCACACTTGCTAGTATGAGTGCAGTATTACCATTCCTATTAGCAGTATTTAGTGTGGCCCCCTTCTCCAGCAACAATTTAACTACGTCAGAGTGACCTTTCATGCTTGCCAGTATGAGTGCAGTCCAACCATCCTTATCAACTCTATCAACTGCAGCCCCCTTCTCTAGCAGCAGTTTTAACACATTAGAATGACCTGAAATACTTGCGATTAGGAGTGCACTCCAACCATCCTGATTAGCTATATTCACTGTAGCCCCCTTCACCAGCAACAGTTTTACTACATCATGGTGACCTTCCCCACTTGCCAATATGATTGCAGTCTCCCCATCCTTATTATCTGTATCAACTGTGGCACCCTTCTCCAGTAGCAGTTTGACTACATCAGAGTGGCCTCTCCAACTTGCCTCTATGAGTGCAGTGTTACCAATCTTACCAGCTGTATCCACTGTAGCTCCCTTCTCCAGCAACAGTTTTACTACATCAGAGTCACCTCTCACACTTCCCAGTAAGAGTGCATTCCAACCATCCTGATTAGCTATATCCACTGCAGCCCCCTTCTCCAGCAACAGTTTTACTACATCAGTGTGACCTTTCCAACTTGCCAGTATGAGTGCAGTATTACCATCCCTGTCAGCTATATCCACCGTAGCTCCCTTCTCCAGCAGCAGTTTTATTACATCAGAATCACCTTTCTCACTTGCCAGCATGAGTGGAGTGTTACCCTCCTTGTTAGTTGAATCTACTGTAGCCCCCTTTTCTAGCAGCAGTTTTACTACATCAGAATCACATTTCGCACTTGCCAGTATGAGTACAGTGTTACCATTCTTATTAGCAGTGTTTACTGTGGCCCCCTTCTGCAACAACAGTTTTACTATGTCAGAGTGACCATACCCACTAGCCAGTATGAGTGCAGTCCAACCATCCTTATCAGCTGTATCAACTGTAGCCCCCTTCTCCAGCAACAGTTTTACTACATCAGAATGACCTTTTCCACTTCCCAACATGAGTGCAGTAATACCATCCTGATTAGCTTTATCCACTGCAGCCCCCTTCTCCAGCAACAGTTTTATTACATCAGTGTGGCCTTTCCCACTTGTCAATATGAGTGCACCATTACCATCCTTATCAGATGTATCCACTGTAGCCCCATTCCCCAGCAGCAGTTTCACTACTTCAGAGTGACCTTTCACACTTGCTAGTATGAGTGCAGTCCTACCATCCTTATTAGCTGTATCCACTGTAGCCCCCTTCTCCAGCAGCTGTCTAACCATGTCACAGTGACCATCCTGAGCTGCCTGTATCAGTGCATAATCTTTTTCCTGTAGTGATTCAGCATGTTCAAAATCCATATCTGATAAAATAAAGCTGTATTTATCAACATAAACAGACAAAACCCAATTGATTACAATCTATTTTTTTCTTTCTAGGTTTTGAAAGATATTCAATGTATTGGAGTCGTAGTAGTAGTAGTAGTAGTAGTAGTAGTAGTAGCAGCAGTAGCAGCAGTAGTAGTAGTAGTAGTAGTAGTAGTAGTAGTAGTAGTAGTAGTAGTGGTAGTAGTAGTAGTAGTAGTAGTAGTAGTAGTAGTAGTAGTAGTAGTAGCAATAGCAGTGGTAATAGTAGTGATAGTAGTAGTAGTAGTAGTAGTAGTAGTAGTAGTA
>JAAUYG010113183.1_pt1 | contig 10529 bp, 9 predicted proteins | sample 7278091 | NCBI WGS metagenome assembly JAAUYG01 (sample SAMN14350201, study PRJNA611818) | marine sediment metagenome | isolation source: surface marine sediment (0.6m) | place: French Polynesia: Moorea | collected 2018-08
AAAAAAAAAGAAAGAAAAACACGTATGAAAACTGACGACACATGTCTGTGTTTGTGAAGTAGTCCACGTGATAACCCATATGACGTGTTTAAAATGCCTGCGGGAGCAAGTGTACCGTTGGCGTATCATCAGTATAAAGCCTATGTGACTGACGTGGATTGTTATTTTGTGCAATATATACACATTTAACTATACGCACAATGTATTTCCAGTAAGATCAATTTACACTCTATATGAAAGCCATTGTTTCTGTATCGAGTCAGGTTAATACTTTGATGAGTGGGGTGGGTGAATCAGGCTTATAGTCGGCTTTCAACCACTCATGGTCATATCACCGACTGCAAGTTGGAAAAACGTATGTGGGGCGACATCTGGTACCTTCCGTGGCGAATACGTTAAGGAGTGTAATATGAGTCAAATTGAAACTTGTCCATGCACATCTGGAATAAATGCGACCTCTTGTCTCTTTCTTGTTATAGCTACACTCAGGGCCCAGGCTTCATCTTAAATCAAATCAATGGCTTGACGTATATCGGAGGAGAAACCAGGACTGATGAAGCTCTGAGAATTACCAGAATGGAAGTCGTAGGTAGATTGGGGGATAGGCCCCGTGTCGAGAATCTGGTCATTTTAATAACGGACGGCATTCCGTATCCCGATTCAAGAAGGGATCCTTCAGTCACGGAGGCAGGTCTTCTACAAGCAGTAGCTAAGATGGTCTCAGTGGGTATCACGGATCTGATTGATGCCAATCTGCTTCGCCTGTTCTCATCCCCGCCACAGGAAATGGACAAGGACTATTACACATCGCCGGATTTCGAGACACTGGAACAGAATGTCTTAGAAAATCTGCTGCGGGAAGTCTGTCCAGAAACGGTTGAGCGTACGTAGGGCGTCTTTTTTTACATTGAGGTTAACACATTTGGTGCCGCTTATTGTTGTTCGACATTGCTGTACACTATATCAAGGGTACAGCGGTACAGCGAATTATGGAATAATAGGGGTTGAGAGGGATGGGATATGAGAATTATTTACAAATCCCAGTCATGTCAAAAGCTATCATTCCAATGGAAGCCGACAGAATCGCCCCCTGTAATAAACACAACTATTTCCACCAAGTGGTGGGGAAGGCAGGTCCTTGTGTTTTAAGTTGGCTGCAGTTGTAGCGTACTGTTCACTACAATTAAGGAGGTTTTGTAGCCGATGGTCAGAAGTTACTTCTCAAACAATATTTATCATATACAACTATTTGTTAAAGCTGTGAATTCAATGTTCTCCTTCCCTGTCTTTGTTTAAAGCATGCCAGACGGCTCTCCTGGATGTTGTGTTTGTGGTGGACGGATCTGGGAGTATCTGTGTAAATTCCTTGGACCGTGTGCGTAACACGTGTGACAACTGGGAACTCATAAAACGTTTCCTGCGAGATGCTGTGGATGAGTTTAATATCGGCCCAAGCGACGTACGCCTGGCACTTGTGGTATTTGCTGATACAGGAGAGATAGTGTGGGATCTAAATGAGTAAGTACCATAACGATACTTATTTGAAATATCGATACATTCCCCATGCTTTTTTGATTACTCGAAGTGGTATGTTTGCTCTGGGCGCTTGACATCATGTTGAAGCGATATTTATCTTATCTCATACGATGCAAGGCTTACTTCATGACTTCAGACCTATTGATATTTCTTGACCAGAGTCACGGTCGTGGTGATGTTGGTGGTAGTTGGGAGGAGTGTGGTAAAAAAGGTATGTCTCCCCATTCCTCTTCGTATTTACGGAATATCAACGACTTACAAATTTCGTGCTTTGAATTGTATCATATATATTTTTTCAGAATAACAACTAGAAGTGAAATGGAACTGCGTCTGAACACACTGAGGTTTCCTGGCGGGAACACCAACACCTTCCAAGGTTTACAGAGAATGCGGGAGATCTTCCGTGGTCCTGGCAACCGACCGCCAGTTCCGAATGTGGCCCTTGTCATCACGGACGGGCAACCCACGCTCAGTGTAGGTCAGACACAGCCAGAAGCCCAGGCGGCCCAGAACGAAGGAATCGGAATGTACTCTCTCGGTATAACGAACAGCGTCAACGAGGCAACTCTGAGATATCTATCATCCCAACCACGACAGCGCGACAGGAATTATTTCATCAGCCCAGGCTTTGACCAGACGCGAAGGAGGCTGGTTGACGTACTATCGGCCGTCTGCAACTTTACAGGGGGACGTACCGGTAACTTCGTGGTTCTTATAGCTTGTACTGAAGTTTTTCAAAGTTAAATAAAGTGCACATCATTGTCAAGAAAAGATGAATGATTGTGAGGGCCCGTTCTGGCAGTCCTGTAATAGTCATTGCAAACTATTAAGCTATTACAGAATCCTGGTTTGCAGTGAGGTATAGGCTCCACGCAGATTGTTAATACAGACAGCCTGATTGTCATATGCCGGACGTCTGTTGTTCCAACTCTGAGTTTCGTTCCTTCTGTTCTTTCTAAACACAGAGAGGTGCGATGGCAGAGTAGACCTAGTCCTGATCGTAGACGTGTCTGGAAGCATTGGAAGTGCCAACTTTGGAAAAATGAGAGACTTCGTGGAGCAACTGGTGGACGGCCTTATTGTAGAAAGCGGGAATGTCAGGGTGGCCCTCATCACTTTCTCTGATAACGCCAATCTACAGTTTGACCTAAGTCGAGTGTGGACCAGGTATGGATTGCATTGTATATGTCATCTAGATCAATAGTCTTCAAAAACACTAATTTCTGAATGAATATTTAGTGGGTATATCATATTGCTACTTTCTGAATGAACTATATACAGCCCGACTGGCTGCAGTACAATTCATGTGTTGCTTTCATATAGTACGCTACATGTACAGAGCCCATGAATACAAATCATTAGCAAAAGGAAATAATGCACATGTATCACTATTTGGTTTGGCGGAGATGGTGCATATGAACTTCCTTACTATTTCTTAGCGATGGCATCCGAGCATTCATCAGGAACCTGGCCTACCCGGGCGGGACTACCAACACTGCCTCTGCCCTGGAGCTGGCTACAGGCCAGGTCCTCGGCTCCAGCGGCAACCGTCCAGACGTCCCCAATGTCATCATGGTGCTCACAGACGGAGGCTCCAATGACAAGTCCCGTACCCTACAGGCTGCACTAGCTGTGAGTGGACAGAGTAACGTTGATGGGCTTAAGGAAATGGCTGTCAGACAGTTCACTGTAGAAGATGGCATTGGATGGTTGCTATGTAAATGGACTATTGATTATCTTACGGACAGACGGTCAACTTAAATGAACCAAGAAAACACATCTGGGCGCTAGACCTAACCATACAATACATGCAACTAAGAATACATACTATCCTTCGAAGTGTTCGTTAATTACCGTGTATGTGACATCGGCGTCTGCTTCACACATTCGTATATAGGTTGCACCTAAATGTATATACTCAGTGCATATTAACTATACCCTCTTCATTCGTTCATTTAACGGTCATAAAGCAAAGCCGGTGCCTGGTAATTTATGTTTCTGAGAGAACACATTATGAGTGGGAACAATTATAGCTGGACGCCGTGTACAATAAAACACATTACGAGTTGGAACAACTATAGCTGGACGCCGTGTACAGTAAAAAGGCCTGTTACGAAATTTATAGTTTAGCTTTCATTAAATTTATATGCTAGGCAAAGCTGGTGGCGACAGTGTATGCTATAGGAATCGGCGACTGGACAGACGAGTACGAATTGAGGGCAATTGCCAGTGACCACTATGACACAAACGCCTATTGCATTGAAGTCCAGGAGTTCGCAGATTTGGTGAATTTTAGAGAGCGATTTCAAAACGCTATATGCAACAGTAAGTATGCTATCGTCTCTTTACTGTGTCAGATATCCTATGATTTCCAGTTAAAAAGGAACTGACAATTCAGCAGTGAAGTGACAGCAGTGACAATTTGGCCATTTGACACTGTTATAGTGTTTTTAGAGTTCTTTTTTGTACTTTTACTACCCGAATATAAAGCCACCAACTTATAAAAGACCACGCTTCCAACCCATGGGAGTACACATTCCATGTTTGCTGAACATGTAGATAAAGACGACTCTTAGGCTGGTGTTAAAAACACAGGTTTGACTGTGACTGTCATTACATCGTATTTCGTTGATATTTTCATCTACATATAAATGTCACTGTACAAAAACAGCAAGAAAAGAAGCAAGGTTGTGAATAAGAGGAATCGAAGTCAAGTTCAGTTGCCTTAACCACGTCTCCACATTTCAGAATTCCATCCGTGCATAGCCTTTATGAGACATTTTAAACCCTATTTCAGATGTTAATGAGTGCAGCCCACTGAATCCGTGTGAAAATGGTGCCACTTGCATTGACGGTATCGAAAGGTATTTCTGCATATGCCAGTTTCCATACGGAGGGCATCGATGCCAGTACAGTAAGCATTGTACATACTGTTTACAAATATCTTGTCATCTAATATGTATGATAAATACTGTAACTGAAAGGAGAGAAAGAAAAGGATCCAGTGGAATCCTGACAGCGTGGTTTAAGGACAATGTGGCTTACGTCAGACTCTAAGTAGAGGCTCAGTGGACCACTTTTATCCGAGAGGTGTTGATCTTGTCTTGATTGAGACATGACAGTACATATCTCGTCATGTACATGTATCAAGTTCTACTAACAGGCAATCGGTCTGAATTCCGGGAGAAAAAACATCCGACTGCCTTGGCGGGCGGTAATTATTGCCTTACGATTTGACAGCTTTAACATTTACAAACTCGTAAGGCAGCCTTGGCTCGCTCTCTAAAATAAAAAAAAATCTTGAGCTATGTCCCGAGTCAGAGTGATGGGGAAGTAGGAGCCACAGGGTAGACATGTTACAGAGAATATCAACAACAATTGTAATCTGCACGTGGTGATCTGCAGTGGATTGTATATATTGTATACCATTTGTGGCTTACAATGGATTGCAAACCTGAACATTGCAGGGTGTCGTGTTCCCAGTGATGTTGCCTTTGCTCTGGACTCCTCTGGCAGCATCGGCCAGGAAGACTTTGAGCGCTCCATTCAGTTTGCGAAAGCTGTAGCTGGGCGACTGCCGATTGAGCGTGGTACCAGCGTTGCCATGATTACTTACTCGAGCGATGTGACGGTACGAAATAAAACATCACTCAAGGGGTGTAAAGAAAAGAAATGGAAGGGAAAATGTTATTAACTGAAGTAATATACAACACACGTGAATGTACAGACAACGTCAGAAAGTTTGAACGTAAAATTATACCGTTTAACTTGCGCATCAGTAATGATAATCTGTGATACATTGGTAACGATGATGGTCACCAGTTGTTTCAAAGTGACCCAAAATTAGCAACACAGGCTATTTTTTCGGGGCAGTGCCATCAACTTTGCTATACCCATCCGTTGGCAAATCTAAATGTGTGCATATTTCATGAAGAATCAAAAACTTATTTTAGGTGCACTTCAACCTCGAAGCCTATAGGACACGGTCTGAGGTTCTAGATGCCATGTCCATTCTGCTGGCCACAGGGGGGACAACCAACACCGGGGGAGCCCTTCGTGTTGTGAGAGAGGATATATTTACGAATGGTAAGTAAAGCATTTTTGACATCTACTTAGCCATGTTTATAATTTTATTTTAGCTCTGCTTGACTGTATAAGCAGAGCCCGTGAAATCGAAATTCGTTTGTCTTTCATTGTTCGTCCGTTGTCCGTGTTGCAATTAATAAAATTGCATAATCCTAATCCTATTGCCCGAATACCTTTCAAAGTTCAGTTGTTGCATGCTCTGGCCAAATGAATACGTCCGAGCGTATTCTTTTACACAAAACATGCCTTTTGTGATTTGTTACGACTATTTTTTCCGTTTTCGTTAACATGGTAGCGTAACAATGGAAGCTTCAAAAGGCTAATCCTACAAATTGCACCCGAACTTTTCAAACCTCCCCCCTCCCCGAATCTTATCTCTGGTCCTTGCAAAAATACTGTTTTATATTGTTTTTGAAATTTAAACTTTCACGACACTTTGAAACGTTTCTGTTACCGCCAATGGTAAAAGTTAGCATGGATCCCAATGCATCGCGCCTGTAAGTAATATAATATGTAGTTCTTATATAGCTCTTTATATCCTCGAACTCTAAGCGCTTTACCCCTGGCACACCACAGCTTTACGCACCAACACCTTCTCAACTGAGTATACAACCTGGACCAACGTACAAAAGCCTTTTCTGTGTATTATTAGGTTCTCATTTACGGCTGTTTGATTCGGGTACATTTTAGGTACAAATAATCCTCTACTACCTAGAGACTCTCTAGGTACTGAAGGCTAAGCGGACGGTGGGGCTCGAATCCACTATTTCTGTATTGACAGCCAATGCCTTAACCACTATGCTAACCTTGAAATTTAGGATCCGCGGACACTAGTCACACCTATCCATATGGGGTACTGTGATCTTGTAGTACCCAAGGTGGGTTTAGTTGATGCACATGTCTCTAAATGGCATGTGACTCGAAAACGATCAGCCATAGAGCTTAATGCAGTGAAATTTGCGATTCAGGGATTTAGTAAGACGTATATGGGGTATCTTTGACCTTTTTGTATTTAATGTCACTTTACAGTCACTCTGTGCACTTGTCTGAAAATGACCCATAACTCGGAAACGCATGATCTTAGAGTGACATGGAGTGACATTTGAGACTCAGAGACAATAGTAGTTCTATTATCGGATACATTTTACCTTGTAATGGACACACATGATGTTCATGTGGGATAGGACTCTAAATGTCGGACTAAAACAAGACCAGTCAGCTACATACACACCAACACTCCGACAGAAATGACCATATTCACAGATCAAGTCATTGATTGACTTAACAATCTTAATAAGACCGACAAACCCTTGCTACACAACTCATGGCTACCAATCGTGAAGCAGTGCGTCAATGTCCATGAACCTCTTGCTACAGATGGAAGGGGAAGTCGCATGAACCGAATGGCATGAACCAAAGTTGCATGAAACAGTTCATAAATTACTGCTGTGAAAGTCTTGTTACAAATGCAACGTTACCATTATTGAGCTAGTGACGCAGCGTAAGACCCCACAGTTATTTTCTCTCGTTGATGGATTATCCTGGATTGTGCCTGTTGGCTATAAAGGCTATGGAGATATTTGCAATATAGCATAGTCGGGGAATGGCTGACAAAGTTTTTATGGTTTCTAAAAAAAAGTAATTTAAAAAATGATTATACAGGCTCAATTAGTCTTCGAGCGACTAATTCTCTGTGTGTATTGCTATGCGTTAACTATGCCATGGGGTAGACTGTTGGTTGTGACATTTATGATGGTGACACTTTTTAATAACGTGCTGGTTTGTGGAAACGGTTTAACAGTCTTGACAAACACTGACGAATAATCATATTTACCAGCAAAATTAAACATACAAAATGATGAAGGCTGCATGCAGACAAATAGTGTTAAAAAACGCTACTTTTGTAGCATAACTCGAGGTAAAAAGGTATAGATTTCCAACACTTACTGGTGTATGCCATGATACTGGATACGTTATTTGATGTTATTCTCAGGAAACAACATTCAGTATCCTGACGTGGTGATCATACTCACTGACGGGCGTTCCAACGTGCCCATTGAGCAGGCCCTCAATGCTACATGCAATCAGGCAATGGCGTGCAGGAACCAAGGAATCCATATTATCGCCGTGGGAGTGGGGGATGAGATCAACGTGAGAGAGCTAAATTGTATCGCGAACATGCCTGTGGAAAGCAACGTGTTCACCGTTAGAGACTTCAGAGACTTGGAAGACATTGTCACCAATATTGTCAATCTGGACTGCGACAGTAAGTCCGACAACTGTGCCATCTCAATTTGCAATGTTGCATATATATTTAATATACAGGTTACAGCAAACGAGTTCTCGTGAGTTTTATCACACATGTCGGAGCATGTAACATATTTAATAAATGAGAGAAGTTTTATTCAGACTCACAAATTTAGTTAAAGTTGAATCCTGTGTGGTTTATGTCCTGAATGACCATGGGATCCAAGGCAAGACCAGAAGCAAATGTCGCAAGTCATATGTCCTTAAGACATTGGCTAAATTGTTTGAGCAACTATATATCCTCACCTCGTATTTTTTCACTCAGTGATTGATGAATGCGAGAGCAACCCATGCCTTAACGGTGGAATCTGCAACGACCTGCTAGGGGGTTACTACTGTGAATGTCCTCGTTCTTTTACTGGAATCAACTGTGAGAGAAGTAAGAGAACAAACATTGTAGGTACACCATGTGTAGGATAGTTACAATTTTGCGATGTGTGGTCACATGCTGTGTCGAAATTAATGTCTACTGGGTGATATCTTACTCGGTATCAGAGTGTGTGATTTTGTAAAGAGCTATTCAGAAGCAGGTTGTACTTTTTATCAGTACACATCTATTTTGGCAATTACTGATATTTTAATTTATGCCTCACGCCTTCTGTGCTACTGCTTCTGCCAATGTTCCTAACGATGATACAGCTGCTGTTAGTGTGTGTAATATCAAATGATCCTATTACATTAAAACAACAGGGTGTGCAGGGGACGCGGATATCTGCTTCATCATTGACGGATCTGGCAGCGTGGAAAGCCACCGGTTTGAGGCCGTGAAACAGATGCTGGTGAACGTCACGAATGAGCTGGAGATCTTCAACGACAAGGTCCGTGTGGGCGCCGTCTCCTTCTGTAATGACGCCACGCTGGAGTTCGACCTGGATCAATATAGGAGCAAACAGGATGTCATGGTATAAGTGGCTGTTAGGATACTGTCATGATAGTGAAAATACACTATATGAAATGTATTCATTGAAGAGTTTTGTGAGACTGTTGTTAATTTCAATCTTGGGAAACATGAACGTTTATGCGAATCATACATTTTATTGATAAATAACTTAACACAATATTTAATAATTAATATTTAATAATTGGTTAATTCATCTTTCAGTACTACTTGTAAAAATAATATGATACCTAAAATCCCTTTTCAAAATCAATCACACTCTTCTCTTTTGCAGGGGGGGGGGGGGGTGGTAGAAAGGGGTGGTGGTGATATTTTATATTTGTAATGACTTTTTGCAACAGTGATTCAGTGCTTGCTACAAATATGTAAAATGGTCAGTGACGTAGGGACTTGTTGAAAGGTGGGAGCTCAACATTATGAGGTACAAAAGGTCCAGTGAAAGCCATATTAGTAGCCTGGTGTCCGATTAAAAACCTGAAAATATTCCACTGTTGTCTTTTTGAGTTAAAGTGCTGAGTTAAAGTGCTGAGGTATCAGTACAATAATTATAAGATAACAGTAAATGCCTTGCTAATATAATCATAGCACATAAAATTATACAGATGATTAAACATGTTCCATACAATCGTTATTAGGAAGCCATCATGCGAATACCGTACTGTGGTGGACGCACAAACATTGCAGCAGCCTTACGTATGACCAACGATCGCGTGTTCAACACAAGAGGAGACAGACGGGACGTCCAAAATTACGCCCTTCTCTTCACTGATGGGGCTGCCAACGAGGAGGAAAGCCAGACCGGGCCAGAGGCGATCAGACTGAGAAATCGCCGAACACAGGTAGTGGCCGGGGCCGTAGGCCAGCAGCTAGATATCATGGAGCTACGTTCCATCGTCAGCCACCCTCCCGAGAGAACCATCTTCACCGTGGACAGCTTCAGGCGGTTATCAGAGCTACCGGTCAACTTTGTGAGGGCTACGTGCAATGGTATGTACCATGCAGTTTGTGATTTAATAATTGTTGCAAACCACTGTACATCACGCTTCATGATATAATTTGTTAAGTATGCTGTCTACTTTATTCATAATTAATTAGCTAATTAGTTTGTTAATGACTACCCAATATTAGTGTCAGTAAGCAAATAGTATTGGGTGCAATTCAATACTATTTGCTTACTGCTTCGAGCGTAGATCATTTATTATTTGCATTAATATTTAGTTATGTAATTAATTAATTGGTTGCTTAGTTAATTCATTGATTGATTAATTGATTGCTTTTATCGATACTATCATTTTTCATATTAAGTTTCGCTTTTGTTGTTTATTGCCTATTATTGCATTCGAAATTTAGTGGTATTAATGTGGTTCGAGAACTTTTCCTCTAAAATTTGCCATCCGTAAATGTTCTGTTCCAGATGTAGATGAGTGCCAAAGTAATCCCTGTCGCAATGGAGGAACTTGCGTGGATGGTTACAATGAATATGCCTGTGTGTGTCCCAGTGACAGGACTGGGGAACAGTGTGAGAGAAGTAAGTACGCCTGTGTGTGTCCCAGTGACAGGACTGGGGAACGGTGTGAGAGGAGTAAGTACGTCTGTGTGTGTCCCAGTGACAGGACTGGGGAACAGTGTGAGAGGAATAAGTACGTCTGTGTGTGTCCCAGTGACAGGACTGGGGAACAGTGCGAGAGAAGTAAGTACGTCT
>JAAUYG010275310.1_pt1 | contig 10529 bp, 8 predicted proteins | sample 7278091 | NCBI WGS metagenome assembly JAAUYG01 (sample SAMN14350201, study PRJNA611818) | marine sediment metagenome | isolation source: surface marine sediment (0.6m) | place: French Polynesia: Moorea | collected 2018-08
CCCCTATCTCACTTGGTTATGGCAAGAAAATTCTATTCCCTTTAAAATAATGTGAAAAACTCACATGGAAAGTGATTTTCCATCTCACAGTACAGCTTTGAAATCTGTGTCAAAAGTGGACCCCTACTTCATGAGATTGACCCATATATATAAAGAAGCAGACCTGGGGTTTCATTTGCATCTGTATCTTCAAACAACAAAAATCTTCCTTTTCTTTCCCACCATGTTAAATGGTGTGTCAGATTTCACAGAACCATTTATCCACAATGAAAACAATTCTAGGCAAATTACTGTCATCAAACAAACTTCTCCTGTTTATCCTCAGATCTTTGTTGAGGTTTCATGTTTCAAAAACATTTTATCTTGTTTGTTCTGGGAAACATTTTTGTCTCTGCAGTTAAATGACTTGGCAAATGAGCCACAAAACTTTCTATTTGATGAACCAAGAAAGGAAGAATGGTAAACAGGGAAAATAACCATTCCTTTCCAAGCGGGCATCTGAGGAGAAAGAATGATAATTTTCAGCTCCATTGTTTTGTTTGAAAAATGAAAGGTCTGTTAGATTTACCTCTGCAATGTATATAAGAGGCTGCAGCATGTTAAATAGTCTCAATGCTGTTGTTCACTGTGTTGTGTTTTCTCATTTGATCCTTACACAGGGATGACATGCAGACATTGGTGGCATTGAGCTTGGGGCAGCATGAGGTGGCACTCAGTGAGTGGGGTCCAGAGGCAGTCCAGTCTGTATGAAGTGACACTCATGGGGGCCAGTCCAGGCCAGGGGGTGTGGTCATGTCCCTTCATCCAGTCAGAAGATTCCCAAACCATCCGATCTTCATTCATCTGAAAGGACTTTTGCTGCGTTCACATTTTATTTGGTGTGATGTCAAAAGCAACCCACCGCTCCAGAATCACAGCCAAAATGTCCAATAAACAGACACATGCAAAACGTAGGCCTGCGCAAAAACAAAGACATTTGTCTTGTTTCACTTGCTTTCTGTCAGCAACAATATGTAGATGGACAATGCACTCAAAGGCTCAGGCCACCTGTGCTCTCATACTGTTCTACCTGAGTCAACCTGCAGGTAGATGTACTCCTGATGCCTGCAAGTTGTAACTGTCTGTCATCTCTTGTTACCTCTAATGAAACATGCGGGCAATGTAATGCAGCGTTGCAACATCTCTTTTTCGTAATTTGCCAATTGTTGTGTGACAAAGGCATCAGAACAGTATCCAGAGGAGAACATAGGCTCGTGAGTGTGTCCTGAAATTAGGACTTGTTTCCAGAAATGTACCACAAGAGGTAAAGAACAACACTGAAAGTGATGCCTTCTGCCTGAATTTCCTCTTGTTTTTTTTTACTGGAATCACAGTTTTGCAGGTCTGTATCAAAGTTCAGAAACGTACGTTTCGTTACATGATGCGAATTCGAAAGGGCTTCCAGTAATTCGGCCATCCTGGGTGATGGGGCCTGGAAGCACTCTTCGTTTTTCAGAAAAACAAGTGTGTGTGTTTTTTTAAACTACTCAGAATGATTCATTGTCTTTCTTCTACCATCTTCGGTTGAGAAAAAAGTTTTTACTTTTCAAATGCCACAAAAAATGGAAGATTCCCACCATTGTGTTGCTGATGTTCTGCATTGTGGCTGTTCAAATAGAGAAACTGTAGGAGCTGTGCTTGGAACAAAGCCCTTGTGTTTTCAAGGCAGCTCTTTGGTTTAATCTTTAATTAAAGCCCAGATTAATGTTCATCCAGGATCCAGGCAAAAATAAATCACAAGAAAACACCCTGTGTGGTGCAACAAGGCTCAATTGCTGGTGACAAATGTTGTTCCCAGGCACAGATTTACTTCTTTGCACAGACTCCCTTTTTCTTGAGTGGATAAAAAGGAGAGGCAAGTTTTCCCTTTAAACAGCTAATTTAAATTGTACAGCTGTACAAACTTGCCAGCTGCATTGGCAAAGATGTTTGCTGATTTTGGAATTTGGAAGCTTATCAGTGGGGCAAAAAACATTGTTTTTTTTCTGATTTGAATGTTTCGTGGCTCTTTAGGTTGAAATCCTGAAAAAAACTGATGTCTCAGCACTTTCTGCATTACCACCTTGACATTTCCTGTTTCTTGGTAATGGCTGACCTTGCAATAAGGTCATTGCAAACAGTTTGATTGGGATGGGAAGACACGAGAACACCAATCCACAACAGTTCTGTTTTCGGAGAAATGGCTTAATTCAAGAAATTTAGGCCTTTCTGCAATCTACTTTTCCCTACATTCCTGATTTGCATGGAAATGGCTTGTTTCAAAATAAGACAGCAGCGCTAAATTCTTTTTGCAGTATTTCTGTTTTCAGGGAAGTGAAGTGGCTGATTTCAAGATGTTTTCAACCACCCAACATTTCTGGTGCCACTCCCCATCTGCATACATGTGTAAAGTCTTTGCAAATTTACACGGGGAATCCTTCAGAAACTAGGCTCTAAATGTACACTCAGGTTGTTGTGAGTACTGCATTCTCTGTTTTCTATGGGTGCATTAGGAAGATTCTTCATTTAAAATTCTATTAGACTGAATGAGTTGCATTTGCAAAGCTTCTCAATTTTTTTTCCAAATTAATGAGAGAAAACTTTTCCCCAGAGATATTACTGATGTAAAAATATTTGTTGCTCTGTGAATTTGAATTTTGCATCCAAAGCATCAAAGAACATTTTCAGACTTTATCGGCGTGCTGTTTTGGGTGTTCCTGATAAAACCTGTAGCTTTTTTCATGGTGCCTAAATCCAACATTCTACCCTGAAAGAAATGGTTGGAACCTCTGTGTTTCAGGCTCAGACAGGCCATTTCAGACACACCACACGGAAATTAAGAAAAAAAACCCCCACAAATGACTGATATTCATTTTATCTCTGCAAAAACGCAGCGGTTTGCGTGCAGCGTACGTTGGTGTGAAACTGGATTCACATCAACTTTTGGATGAGCCATGTGAACGTGCACGTGAAAGCAAATTGCAACCATTGATGCCAATTTAACGTAATGACACCTGTCACTTGCAAATTGGCCCTGATATCGAAAACCGTCAAGCTGTCAAACGAAAATGACAAGAAAGCAGCTTTGAAGAATGCAGTTTTCAGCAAACATGCCCAAAAGTGGAATGAAACAAACTGAGATTTAATCCGATGTTTTTTGGGGTGAGATTAGAATTTGGGGGAACCAAGGGAAAACCATCGGTGTGGACCAAAATCCCATGCCACATCTATGCAAGATTCCTGCATACAACAAGACATTTTTTTTCTGATTGCATCAACTGGGGGGAATATTTTGCCCTAAAAGTTTCATTTCCTATTGAAACTCCCGTTCTCTGGCTGTTTGCTCCAATCTGATGCAGACTGAACGCAAACGTTTCTCTTGCTTGAAAGGTCAAAGGCTTCAATCAGAGAACACCCAAGAACAATCAATTTGGACATTTGAGAATGCTCTGGGCTCAAAAAGAGTGCTTCAAAGGGGAAATACTAAAGGGAGGTGGTTTCATTTCACGGTTGTTTCCCAGGGTGAACAGTGTGTAATCAACGAGAAGTGGTTCTGACGAGCAACTGGCGTGCTGGAGTGCAATCTGACCACAAGAAATGCTGTGTTATTGCTCAAGACAAAGTGAAGACCAAGTTGCCATTTCTGCCTTGCTCTGGCAAACGTTGCTGTTGAGGGTTTTTGGAATGGAACATTGAGTTTGGTGTAAGCGTCAAGCCAAAGGAACGAAATCTTGTTCAATTTTAGTTGCCTAAGGGACCAAACTTCTGACCATTTTGTACACAAAGCCTGTTTTGCCACTAAACAAAGTTTAAATTTCCTCGTGCCCCTCATAAGCAACGTTTGACCTTGCTCTGTCCAGGCCCACCACTGTGGGCTTGGGATCAATGCGCTGTGTGCGTGTTGTGACATAACGGGGAAAGAAGTCGGTTGTTTTGGAGGTGGGATCTTTGCCTTGGTTTAATCTGAACCTGATTCTTGGGAAAGGGAGGAACAAGTACGCTTAGTCAGCGCAGAGGCCGAGCACCCCAACCACCCATCACGTGTGGGGGAGGGGGGGTAGCCAGCCAGCCAGGAAGGGGTCAGCTAGCCAGGGGGGGTCAGCCAGCCAGGGGGTAGCTAGCCAGTGGGGGGTCAGCTAGCCAGGGGGGTTAGCCAGCAGGGGGGTAGCCAGCCAGGGGGGGTCGGCCAGCCAGGTGGGGGGTCCTCCACACCAATGACAACGACATGTGCATGACTCCATAAGGCTGATTCGACTTACAGTCGCACTCAGCCTAACTGGAACCATGCCACAAGTGTTGATGCCCTGCGGGCCCCCGTAAAGCAATGCTACAGGACAGAAGTGTCGCAGCAGGCAGGATTTGTCTGAAACCATTTTGTTCTTCCTCAAATGTTACTTCAAGAAAGAGTTGATAATATCCAACCACCTAAAAATATCAAAAAACTACATAAAACACAGCAAGAATTTGGAAAATGCCCAACCACAAAAGAGACATGGTCAAAAGCAGGACAATCCCACAAATGCCTCGCTGAAACCAACCATTCGGACAAAAAAGGACGCCATCACCAGCTGCACATTTTGACGCAGGGAAATTGAGCTGATTCACAAATTGAAGAGTGGGTACTGCGGGAAAAGAAGTGGAGTTACACTGTAGTTAAGACAGCATCTTTGCCTGCGTTCTGTCTGGACCTTGTTTTTTACATGTAGTGCGGAGGAGATTGCACAATTAGGAGTAATGAGGCAGTAAATCCGCGCTGAATCCTGCCGCACATCTCAGGCTGGTTAGTTACTGCGCTCAGATCCCATTCCCAGGCTGTGCTGTGTTGAGACAATGGGGACTGTCTGTGTGCAGGGATTCAGCATGTGAAATTTCGGTCAAGCAAGGAACAGGTTGCAAGTCTACAAATGCGCATCTTCCCCAGTTGCTGTGTCTCAGGTCTCCAGATCCCAGGATGAACTGACAATGTGGACTGCTTGTCTACAGGGATTGAACATATGAAAGACAGTGCGGTGGGGAAAACTTTCGTCTTGTTGTGTAATTTGTGCCCCCAGAAGCACATCTTGGTCACATCACCCCAGATCCCATCCCAGTGAGGATTGGAGACAATGGGGACTCTCACTCTACAGCGATTGAACATGTGAAACTCCGAAGGCATTTTTATGTTAAGCATGGAACTTGTGTGTGGTTTCTCACAGAAGTGCATCTTTCCTGGTTTCAGTGAGTTGACCCAAAACATCTGAGTAAAACATCTGAAGACTTTTGATGGGGCGCATCCGAATGTGCACAGTGGTTTGTGATTTGTTTTTGGTCCCGAACGAGAAAACAGTTTCCGACGGCCACAAAACAGGACTATTCTGTACCTTTTGACCGACCTGTCATGAGGATGTGGCCTTCCTTTTTTTGTCCTGCTCCTTGCAGAGCAACAAGAAAATGCAAGCCCCTGGCAAGAATTTAGAACACATCAGGAATGCAACATCACAGGCACCTTCAGAACAAACACCAATCAGTGCTGTCTAACAATGTAACAACACCCACTGGGCATCTGGAAGAAGCTCTTCTCTAACACACAGGGGACCTGGATCAATATCCGGGTCCTGATATTGCAGGGAACCGAGTGGAGTTCTAAAGGCTCAGACTTCGCCCCAGGACTTTGTGCTTTCATCAGTGAACTTGAAAAGGACACACATGGAACGCCGAGCTTGTTGAACTTGTTTCAGGTCTGTCTGGTCCAGAAATCGAGTGGAAAGTGGAAATCACGAAATAACAACCGAATGATCTGGTTGAGCGCCTGGGCCAACGAGAAAAAGAGACATTGGACAGTTCAAGCACCAAATGTCATTTGCAACGTAAACTCAAACCCAACGTAACCTACATACTTATGAAAGCCAATCAAAAGGGGAGAATTTACCCCACCCCCATCAGTCATTGGCTGAGATATCTGGGTTACGTTGGGTTGGGTTTACGTTGCTAATTACGTTTGGTGCTTGAACTGTCTGTTATTTCACCAAATCAATTCAGGAGGACTTGCACAACATTCCAGATTCTCAGACAGGCCTTGAGCGCGTTTGATTTAAGTTTTTGTTGTCTTGTTGAAATCAGCCTCAGTCAAAAACTATCCCACCCAGTCCAGAGGAATGCGACTCTCGTTGAATATCTCATGGCATAACCTTCTGGATGCCCTTTTCTGCAGTTCCTGACATCCTGATGCAAAGAACAAGAATGAAAACAGGAAACGACAGAGAATGTTTCACCAAATCAGGTTCTGATTATCAGGGTGCTTTTTGTTTGAGTCCAGAGGAGCACTACTCAGGATAAAAAGGACAACAAGGGCGCTTGTCAGCGTCTAGGCCGCGCCGTGGGCTCAAAATGTGATTTGGATATTGCCATCATCATGGGCCACGACGACAACAGCATTGTGACTGAGATAGGCCACTCCGCTCGGCAGCGGCGGCGCCGCCTAAAAGGAATTTTTTATCAACCCAAACTCCTGATATCCAAATCCTAGGGGGTATATACCTTTTGCAAATGTGACGTAGAACGTAATGTAAAACGTTGTATCCAAGGAAACTAGTCAGTAGACCACCTTTGCTTTTGAGTTGTACATAGACGCGGTGGATCTGCATGCCAACATAAAAACGTAAACTTTAACTTGCGTTTTACGTCTGCGTAAGAAATGCAAAGGCTGTCTGTTACAAAAACAAAGAACACAGCTCTGTAGTAGTCTGCCAGACTTGTTGTTTTCTCTGCCTCGCGTGTCTAGGGGCGCTAATCACGGGCATACTGGGGAGTTCAAAGGCGCAGAGCTGCGGCGTGATTAGAAGCCGTGAGACTGCAGTGACATCAGATTCATTATGTGCAAACCCACCGTACTAGCTACCACACCTGCGTTATGTGCTGATGAGAAGGTAGAGAGAGGCGGGATTACAGACTCCTCGGTGATGAAGCCTTTCCCCATATGTAAGGTTTCTTCTCGTGTGTCTTGTTGTTTTGTTGACCACCTGCCCTGCAACGTGCTGGTTTCTTCAAGCTTTGCGAAGGGTTTGCGAGTCAGAAACCCAAAAAGAGAGATTCGCGATTCCGACAAACTGTCGCGAGCGTGCGTAACTTTACGAAGAGTCCAGAGCAGTCGAAAAAGACCTTCGTAACTTTGACCCTTCGTTTACACCTTAGTCTGAAGAAATTGGTCACAGAGGGGCAGGAACATTGTTGTTTCATGCTTCAAGAGCCGGGCTGTCTTGCACAGTATTTCACAGAGTGTGTTTTTGGGAAAACCACTTTTTCAAGAAAACTCCCCAGTTCTGTTTTGGCCGCCTTTTTTAGGGTATCATAGTCTGTTGCTGGGAGGAGTATCCTCTTAGGCTACACAATTATACACGCCAAATCTGAGGTTTCCTCCTTCGGCTTTTTGCTGACTTGAGTTCAGTGCTTTTGAGAACATTTCCTTCCACGTTGAGAATGAGATGCGTTTTATTGCGTCCAGACATTTGTGCGGATACTGTGAAATGAGTTGTCCCTCTGTCTGTAATCTTTCCACGAAAATAAGAGGTGCGAATTTAGCTTGTTTTCAGAACAAAAAAGCCTCAAGCCCAATTCATACTTGCGTGGATTTCTCACAAATTTCTCGCAAGTGTGAAGACACGATGTTTTTGATGAATTCTAATCAAATTCTGTTTGATTTTGTGTGTGCGATCTCGCAGCGGAAATGTTGGAATTCCAACTTATCTTGAATTTGTTGCTGCCAGAAAAATCCACGCAAGTGTGGATTGGGCTTCACCCCTGGCCCTGGAGAAAAGCTACAAGAAAAGACACTTGATTCCCAACTGGACCACACGCACAAGTAAATTCGCAGCTACCTGTGTGGACAGAGTGTCTTCCTTTCTTGATTAGCGGTATTGAAGGACTGTCATGCCGGAGGGAAGGCTGTCCAGATCCGGATCCAGAATAGATTTCTACAGGCTTCAGGATGTATATGGGCGGATCCATTGTGGATCCAGACCCTGAAATCAGGAGGAAGTTTATATTCGCAAAGTTCTTTCTTGAAAATGACTCTGTGTTCTGTCTGTGAAACAGCTGGAGTAAATAGACGAGGAGCTACACCAAAGGTGTCAATGCCCTGCGGGCTCAAATCTGTGGGATACTGCAGGAAAGATCTGTCTGAAACATTTAATTTTCTTCCTGGAATGTGGGAGGCACTGAAGAGTTAAAAAATTCCCAACCATACCAACACCAGTAGGTACCAAACAACCACATTTTTATGGGGAAAATCTGGAGAATACCCAATCTCAAAAAACATGGTTAAAAGAAGCAATATTCCGGAAATGCCTGCAACTAGCACAACGGACAATAACGCCTTGTTGGGAAAAGTGGGTTAGGAATTGTCCCCATGTCTCAGCGCTCTCAAACCATGGATGGCGTGGTTGATGCTCACAAATCTTCAATTTCTCACTTCAGTTTTGCGACATTTCCACAATCTCAAGGTTCTGTTTTCTTCTTCTCTGTTTTCACGCCACATGGGGACGCCAGTCACCACCTGTGTTCCCCTCAGTTTGTGCTGCATCAAATGACAAGACATTGTTGGTCACGAAATGTCGCGTGTTTTGTCACGTGACAATGCATCTTGATGAAGAGAACATAATCTTATCTCAAGGAGAAGCTCTGCACAAACAATGTTCATTTTTCTCTTCGTCCTTGTTTTCAGGCCGAGCTGTTTCCTTCTTCTCTTTTCTTGTATACACCGAATAGGGACTCCAGCCAGCACCTGTGTTCCCCCTCACTTGGTGCTGCTTCAAATGACAAGAAATCTTTGGTCACGATAAAAGGTCGCGTGTTTTGGGATGCGACAATGCTTTTGAAAGAAGATGTCTTTGTGTTCAGGCTGCATGCACAGCTGAAAGCACAGCAGTCTGCATGGGTCAGCCAATGTGTTGTTTTTGTGGGCGCACCCGCTGACCCATAACACAAAGACATGCCGGAACATAAATGGTCGTGAAGCCTCGACGCTGATAAGAACCCTTGTTGCTCATGTTGTCGCAGACTCAGAAACAAATTAATGAGTCTTTGTTCAAAGGGCATTCCTAAAATGACAAAAAATATACATCTCAGTCTGCGATTCAGAAGAGATATCTCTTATGCACAGTCCGTCCTTTTGAATCTGGTTCTTGTTTAATTGTAAGAGTGATGCAAGAGAAAACATTGTTTTTCCTTTTTCTCTTGACGCCTATTTGGTTCCAGAAGCTGGGATGCAACTGCTTTGAGCACGCCTCACTGCAGCACCTTCAACCTCAACTTCAGCTCTAATTGACACTCGACCCAAATGTTGAAACAAGAACATGACTTCACCAAGAGTCGCCATCATTCTCCTGGAGACTTGCACAGATACTCAAGGAAAAAATCACTTGATTCTTCCTGAATGTTTTTTTCAGAAGAGGGATGATACTCAACCTTACAAAATTTCTCCAATTGTGTAAATTTATTTGTTTTGTTTTTTATTTTCCCCCAATCCACAGAGATTATATAATTGGGTCAAAGCAAATGGCCCAGTCCAAAACCTATCACAACAAAACAGAACCCTAGACAGACCTGGTCGACTTGTCCCCACATTTTTAGAATCACTGTTCCTTGTCAAAGTTTGCAGATCTTTTTTGCATTGTGGAGTCCAGAAGCATTTTCGAGTTTTGTTTGAATAATGTGAGGTTTTCAAATTAGCTGATTCGAATTGCACGGGACCACTCTATCCACAAGTGAATATTTTGCAACAAATTTGGCAAGACGCAGCGTTCCGTTACTCTCCAGGACAAGTGGACATCTACTTCTGAAAACAAAAGCAGGGATAGTCCGGGTAGTGACTGGGACTGGATGGCCTGCAGGAACAGCAATTACTGCGCCCTTCAGCAGGATGCAGGGTCTGCAGGAAGGGGAGGTGCGGATCCACGATTGCGGATTCTGACCCAACAATAAGGACCCATTCACATTCCCTGCTCAATTCGAGACGAATTCCTATTCGTCTGTTGTAAATAGGCCTCGTGAAGTCTAACCATAAGGGCTCTTACTCAAAATTTCGCTCGAGATCACATCTCTTTGGCATGTTTTTTTTGTTGACTGTGTGTTGATAATGCCTTCGGGTCAGGGAGCTGGGTGTGACATGAGATTTGAAATTGCAAAAATTGGGAGATGATTTAAATCTTTGGAAATTCATTCCAAAAAGGTTTGTGTTCACTGTGACATTTGGGAACCATCATTTTTTCCCAAACATCGTGTGTTTTAGGATGGTTTCCAGTCCTCGACAAGAATTCGGTCATGCATTCTCAACACAAAAAGTGCATGCTATGAGATTTGGGAATTACAAACTTTTCCACTCCTTTTTCCCGCAATTCTTGTTTTCTGGGCATGCGTTTTGAGAACGTCTCTTCCAAACCTCAGGAAATGTGAATCTAACTGGACAACGGACCTCACATCTGCCTTGACAATTGTTCAGGGACTGGATAAACATTCCCGTACACGATACTCGAGCA
>JAAUYG010016251.1_pt1 | contig 10527 bp, 6 predicted proteins | sample 7278091 | NCBI WGS metagenome assembly JAAUYG01 (sample SAMN14350201, study PRJNA611818) | marine sediment metagenome | isolation source: surface marine sediment (0.6m) | place: French Polynesia: Moorea | collected 2018-08
AAGCAAATGGCCGGAGTTTATTACCTCCGATCGTGTCCACCGCCATTTGTTGCTCCTGGTGGGTCTGGTACTTATGGCCTTGGCGCTGCTGTTTTCCAAAAGCCGGGCGGGTATAACGGCCGCACTGGTGGGGCTGGGGGTCTTTCTCTCGGTTCAACGCTCCGGTATCCGCGGATTGTGGCCGGCGATTTGGGTTACCGTGGGGCTGTTGGGTCTGCTGGTCGTGTTCTACGGCAGCCGGATGGGCTTCGACCCGATCATCGCTCGCTTTGTCGACCTCAGTCCTCAGATGTCCCGGCTGGATTTCTGGCAGGACAGCCTGGCCATCATCGCCCAGCACCCGCTGGGCATCGGTCCCATGGCGCTCCCGTCGGTGTTCAAAATCTATGACGTGTCGGCCCAGTTGGTCGATCGTACCGTCTACCAGCTCCACAATGACATCCTTCAAATCCTGGTGGATACCGGCTGGATCGGTTTTACTTCTCTTCTGGGCGGTTTTCTCTATTTCATGCAGGACAGCTTCCGGCGCCTGCGCCGAATGGATGTAGACCGCAACCCTCGAGGGTTTTTCCTGGCAAGCGGCGCCTTGAGCGGAATATGCGCTCTCGCTTTTCACAGCTTTTTTGACTTCAATCTACAGATTCCCGCCAATTGTTTCTATTTCGTGACCCTGATGGCCATTGCCCGGCATTGTACCAGCCACCGGTGGTTAGATGAAAGCCCCCCGAAATCACGCCGACGAAAAAGGCGCGCATCCTCTGGCGCGGTGTAATGCAGACGCGGCCCCAACACTGTTGATTGGAACACTACCACCTCTTCAGGCTGACAATGTCCCGGGCCTGAAATTACCGGGGCACGTTCGAAGCCGAAGGCATACCGAAACGAAAGTACCGAAGTGATTGACCTGCATTCGCATATTCTACCCTTTATCGACGATGGGGCCCCCAATATGGCTGTCAGCCTGGAGATGGCCGGCCAATATGTCGCCAACGGTTTTCGCCGTGTGGTGGCGACCCCGCACGTGCAGCCGGAAGATATCGGAGATCAGTGGGCCCAATCCCTGAAAGGCCGCGTGGCCGAAATGAACCGGAACCTGCGCGACGGGTCAATCCCGCTGGTCATCAGCACCGGGATGGAGATCGCGATCGCTCCCGAATTGCCGGAACGCTTGGATGCCGGCTTGCTTCTGCCTCTGGCGGACTCCCGCTATGTATTGATCGAAACACCTTTCGAGCGGTTGCCGGTTGGTTGGGAGCATATTTTTTTCCAAATCGCAGGACGTGGCTATCGGGTGCTCCTGGGCCATCCGGAACGCTGTACCCAGTTGGCCCGCAACCACACCCTGTTCGAGCGACTGATTGACATCGGCGTCTACTTCCAGGTCAATTGGGGCAGCTTCACCGGATTTTACGGCCGCCTGGCATTGAAGACCGCCCGCCTTTTGGCGCACAAAGGCTACATCCATTGCCTGGCAACCGACAGCCACGATCGCAGCGACCGCAGCGCCGACGTTGTCGGTAAAGCGATCCCGGATATTGAGGCTTTGATCGGGGCGGCGAATTTAGACCTGTTGTCCAAAGGCAACCCAAGCCGGGTCTTCGCCGACCAGCCAATGGAACCGATGTCATCGCCACCTGCACTCCGCAATGTGAAAAGGCGTTGGAAACGCTGGCTTTTCCGACAGAGTTGAAGTTTCAAGGCTGCACTTAGACCCGCGTGCCGGTACCCTCAATAGTCCCGACGGGTTCGAATCTTTTTGGTACCCCGGCATGCCGATACCCGCAAGACGGTTAGATCGATGCCGACCGCAACCCGATTGAATCGACGTCTAAAGTCCATAACGGCTGCACTTCTGTTGACGCCGCTGGGCCTGTGGCTCGTGGCCTATGGTTGGCCGCAGCAACATCTTTACTATCAGGACTATCAATTCGACGATGCCGAGGCCCGCCGCCTGAGTTCTCATTCAAAGGCAATGCTCGCTTATGGCGATCATGCCTGGCGAAATTTGGCTTCGGACCAGGCGGCCGGTTTCTATCGCCGGGGGGTTCAACGCGACGTCCTGAATATGGACGGGTGGCTAAAACTTGCCCGGGCGGAGGTGGCCCGGGGGCGGGTGGAACAATCCCGGGCGATCCTGTCCTTTGTGGCGGCCACCGTCGGTCACACCAGCCGCTGGCAGTCGTCCATTGCCCTTTTGGCCCATGAACTGGAAGCGGAGGATATCTTCAGGCAGAGCATAAACTTTCTCCTGATCCGGAAATTGGATATCGACACCGCGCTGACCCTCCTGGATGTGCACTATGGGAATGTTGAGCAAAGCCTCGCCGCGCTGGAGGCGGTCAATTATTCCGTCTATCTGACCTGGCTCATGCGCTGGGGCCGTCTCGCCGACGCCCGCCGGACCTGGGAGCAGCTTTCAGCGCATCAACCGACCAATGAATCAATATTATTGAAATATATTGATTTCCTGATATTAAACAAAAACATTGATGAAGCACAGGCGATATGGCAGGCACATACAGGCACCATCGGCGTGACCAACGGCGGATTCGAACAGCAACCCAGCGGCATGGGGTTCGATTGGCGCGCCCACCCCAGCCCGGATAATTATTGGAAAATACGACGCACAATGGCGGAAGGTCATGATCACACCGCTGGCCTGAAAGTCGTTTTCCTCGGCAAGGCCAACGTCGATTTTCACCACCTCTATCAGATCGTCCCGTTGCCGCCGGGTACCGATTATCAGCTGACCTTCAAGTGGCGCGGAGTGGGTCTTACCACCGACCAGGGACCATGCATCGACCTCGAAGGCTATGACTGCATGGATTTTTATCAGCAAGGTCCCATGCTCCTCGGCTCGACCGACTGGCGGGAGGCGCATCTCGAATTCACCCCGCCGCCCGACTGCAAGGCGGTCCGATTACGGGTGCGGCGGAAGACCAGCAGCCGTTTCGACAACAAGATCCAAGGCACCCTCTGGTTGGACGATTTCCGAATCGCTCCGCTCTTCAATCAGACCGACGACGGGTGATGCGCCACCGGGTGGGCTGCCCGACGTCATCGAGACAATCCCGCAGGCCCGGGGCCGGGTCCAAGAAGCCCGGGATTAAAACAACTGCCGTATCATGTAAAGACTTGCGGCCCGTCAATCAATCGAATTAGGACAGGTTTCATCCCATGACGATCCCCCAGAATGAGCTGAGGCACCCAATCCAATCACACGATCGCCTGACCCCATCCAACAATCAGCTGCCGTCTCCGGGCACGGGGGGCCCACTCCCGGAATGGGAGCAAGAAGAGATTCATTTGCGGGACTATTTGGAAGTGCTCATCCGGCGCAAGTGGCTGATCACGAGCTTTTTGGTGTTGACCTTCATTTCGACCCTCATTTTAACCCTGGCCCAGTCCAAACGCTATGAATCCTTCGCCACTCTGGAAATCAACCAGGCCGAGCAAAACATCACCAAGTTTGAGGACCTGCTCTCCGAAACGCCCCACTGGCTTTCAGAACGTTACTACGAAACCCAGGTTTCCCTGCTCATGAATCCGGCCCTTCTGGGACGGGTCTCGGATCGCCTCGAATTGGTCCAGCACCCGATCGTTCGGGCCGTACTCTTCGATACCGACGACCCCGGCGTCCTGCGACTCTTGAAGCAGTGGATCGTCGCTCGCTTGAAGGCCCTCATACCGGCCGACCGACAGGCCACCCGGGACGAAAATGCCCTCTTCTCCGAAGAGATGGAAACCCGCGACATGTTACGGGAATACCTCGAGGAGGGTCTGGAAGTCTCCTCGAGTCGTATGAATTCGCTCATTACGGTGACCTTTCTTTCTGAGGACCGGCACTTATCACGGGATGTGGTCAAAGCCCTCTGCGAGGAGTTCATCAACTGGAAAATGGAGCAGAAACTGGAAGCCTCCCAGCGCGCCCAGCTGTTTCTCCTGCGGCAGATCGATCAGGCCAAGATCAACCTGGAAAAAGCTGAAGAGGCCATGAACCGCTTTGCCAAAAAGGCCGGTATTGTCTCCATGGAAGGCAAGCTCAACAGCGTCTATCTGGAACTGGAAGAAATGAATGCCGCTTTGGCCGCGGCGGAAACCGAATTGATCGCCAAGGAGGTCGCTTACAATCAAGCGCTGGCCGACGGACCCAGCAACATATCTCAGGTCCTGGCCAGCCCGATAGTCGCCGATCTCAAGACCGAGTATGCCCGCCTGCAATCCGAATACGAGCAGTTGAGCGTCACCTTTCAGGATGGCTATCCGGCGGTCCAGTCGGTAAAAGCCCGGCTGCAGAGCGTGGCCGAGCGCATTGCGGCCGAAGAACACAAGATCCTTCTGGGCCTTAAAAACGAGTACCTGACCGTCAAAGACAAGGCCGCCCGCCTGAAAGCGCGTGTCGAAACCCAAAAGCAACGGGCCCTGAATCTAAACGAACGGGCCACGCAATTCAAAATCATGGCCCGCGAGGTGGAAACCAACAAGAATATCTATGAAAGCCTGCTGCAGCGCAGTCGCGAAATCGAATCCATGGTCGGGGTAAGTTCCAGCAACATCAACATTGTCAGCCCTGCTTCGATCTCCATCCTGCCGTCCAAGCCCAACGTCAAACTCAATCTATTGCTGGCCATTGCCGTGGGCGTCCTCGGAGGCATTGGCCTGGCCTTTTTCCTGGAGTATTTTACCGATTCGGTGACCAACCCGGATGAAATTTCGGACCGTTTTCAAATCCCGATCCTGGGTATCGTGCCCCTCGTAAAAGACGGCGATTTCCCTCCGGAAAAGACCTTTCTCCTGAATGAACGGGCCCCATTGTCCGAGGCCTTGCGCACAACACGCGTATCGCTGCAGCTTTCTGGATCGGCCGCCCATGTTCGAAGCATCCTGATCACCAGCAACCATCCCGGAGAGGGCAAGACCACGCTGACCTCCAATTTAGCCCTGACATTTGCGCGGGCCGGTGAACGGGTAGTCGTGGTCGACGCCGACATGCGCAAACCACGCATCCACAAAGTATTCAGTGACAGCGAACTCAACAGTCTGCCGGGGCTTTCCAGTTTTCTGGCCGGGCTGGTGACGAAAGGCATCATTCGTCAAAACGGCATCGAAAATCTATATTTCATACCGGCGGGCCCCATTCCGCCCAATCCGGTGGAACTGCTGGCCTCTAAACGCTTCGAAAAACTGATGCAATTCCTGGAGTCCCGATTCGACCGGGTCATCGTGGACGCCCCTCCCCATCAGGGATTTGCCGATGTGCTCGTGTTATCCCAGAATGTGGGCGGCGTCGTGCTGGCCGCCAGTATGGGCGAAATCAAACGGGCCGAACTGCGCCACTTCAAGAAAAGTGTCCTCAACACACGGGGAACCATTCTGGGATGCATTATCAACAAGGTGGACATGACGCGACGATATGGTTACCAATCATATTATAAATATTATCATTATTATCGCTACGCTGAAGACAGCAACCGCACGAAGCCCAGACGTCTGCCGCAACAAACGTCGTTGTAGTCCACCCGCATCAGAGATCAGCCGTGTCCTTGTCGGAGACACCGCGCATGGCGACATCAAAAAATAAAACCCCCCGTCTTCAAGCATTGGAGCAGTTCATCAGATTGACCTTGGCGGCCGGGGATACGGCCACGCTGGTCAAGATTGTTGCCTCTCATCGAAAACGAATCGGTCTCTGCCGTAAGCTGGTGCAGAAACTGTCGGAGAACCCGACGGGCGACCCGGACATTCGAAGCGTCTGCCAAAGGGCCGGCACCACCCCCAGGCGTTTGCTGGAGCGCCTGAAGCCGGTGGTCAAGGCCTTTGCAAGCAAGCCGCCCCGAAATCATTATGAACGGCTATGCATTCCGCACGATGCCACCACGGATGAAATTCGCAGGGCCTATCGTCGGCAGGCGCGGGTCTTGCATCCCGATCGCAACCCGGATGGTGGAGACAGTACCCTGTCGTTTATTCATCTAACGACAGCCTACCAGACCCTCAGCCATCCGCGGCAGCGCGCGGAATATGATCGCCTGCTGACCGCGACACATCCGGTTGCCCGAAGAGCGTTCGAGGTCGCCATGCCAGAGCCGCCCCCGCCGAGGGGCGCCCGTTTTCCGGTCGGCCTGGTCATTCTCTTGTTTTTGCTGATCATTGTTGCGTTCTCGTTGGATTTTATTCACAGACACGGGGGGTTGTCCCGGCCCCTGATGGTTTCGCTACCATCGCCTCCATCTGAAGGCGCCCCAAAAACCGCCGTTTTCGAAAAGGGGGCCGCCGAGAGGAAACAAGCGCCGCGAACGCCATTGGCGGATGATCGCTCTGGCGCCCCGGTCGGGACCCCTCCCCAGACCGCCGCCAACCCGGTAAACAGCTCGGCACGACCCGGTGCGGGTCATCTCCAATCGCAGCACGAGCGAACAAAACGGGCCGCCGATGCACCGCGACCCAAGACCCAGGCACTAACGCAGCAGCCGTTGTCAGCGGTCAAACCATCTCCTCCGTCTTTGGACGATGCGCGACCGCGACTTATCAATTTCCTCCATCGCTACTGCCGCGCCTACGAAAGCCGGGATCTGCGTCAATTGGCCGGTCTTTTCCATGCCGAGGCCCAAGAAAACGGTCAGCCCTTCGAAAGCGTCCTCCCCCTTTACCGGTCGAACTTGGAACGGCTCGATGCGCTCGCCTATCGCATTGAACTCGATCACTACGAGCAGCAGCGCACACCTCGGGGGTATATTATCAAGGGGCGCTTTTTTGCGAGCGCCCGTATCGCCAACAAAGGCATTCGTGAAAGTCGCGGCACCATCGACATGACCCTGGTAGCCCAAGGCAGTACCTTTCTCGTTAAACGACTGGATTACGCTGTCATTTATTAGTCGCGCTTACCAAAGGCTTCACATGTATCGCGCATTTTACGGACTAGAGAAAAAACCATTCCAAATCAGTGCCGATCCCGAATTCCTGTGGCTGGGTCCCAAGCACAGGGAGGGCCTGGCGATCCTGCTTTATGGTGTGAGCGACAACAAAGGTTTTCTGGTCATGTCAGGGGGCGTGGGAACAGGGAAAACGACCCTTATCCATGCGCTTCTGAAACAGCTGGATGACAGCGTCGTCGTCGCTTCGGTTCCCGATCCCGGTCTGGAGTTGATCGAGTTCTATCGGTTCATTGCGTCATCGTTCGGCATGAAAGGCAAGTACAAAAGCAAGGTCGACTTCTTGTTCGACTTTGAAGATTTCTTGAAAAAAACGCACGCTCAGGGCCGCATCGTCCTTCTGATCATTGATGAGGCCCAGCGCTTGAGTTCCAAGATGCTGGAAGAAATCCGCTTGCTTTCAAATATCGAGATTCCGGAGCAAAAACTGCTCAACATTTTTTTCGTGGGGCAAGAGGAATTCTACAACCTTCTTGCCGATCCCGGCAATCGGGCCCTGAAGCAACGCATTACCATCAATTACCACTTGAAGTCACTGACCTTTGATGAAACCTGCATGCTGATCGATTATCGCCTCAAAGTCGCTGGTGCCAGCAGACCTATTTTTGAAAAAGAGGCGCTTGAGCGAATTCATTTCCATTCGCAAGGCCACCCGCGGCGAATTAACATCATTTGTGATCATGCACTGCTGTCGGGCTTCGTCGACAACCGTACGACGATCGGCGCCGACATCATCGAAGAATGTTCGGCTGAACTGATGCTGCCAGGTGAAAAATGCCCGATAGAGGCGGGTACGGCGTCAAACGATCACTCCCCCCCCGCGGCCGTGGAACCGCCTGCAAATGTAGCGAATCCAACAGCTCCCGCCGTTTTGGGGGAAGCAATTCTGGATGCGCCGCCACCGCCACGTCCCTGGTTTTTCCGCGAGCGCGTCTTTACCCTCGGGACGGCTCTGCTGGTGATGCTGCTGGCGGTAGTTGTTTATTTCGGACCGCAACGCTTGATGACGCCCTTTTCTCCCCTAAAAGAATTAATCGCCGTAGCGCCCCAGACAGAAGAGGTCGCCAGGAGCGAAAAGGCATCGCCCACCCCAGAAAGCCGTGCCCCCTCCAGAGCGGAGGGCGACGTCCCGTTTTCGGATGGAGGCCAAGCCCTCGAGGATCGTTCGGCCGACCCCTCCGTACCGTTGGATTCCATACCGGCGCATCCAACGCAAAAGGCACCCATAGACAAGGAAGGATCCGGGGAACAGCCGGCAGAGACGGCACGCACTGCGTCCTACGAGAAGCCCCCCGATGACGATGTCGATGGTAACGGGCAGGTATTATCGGTTCCAGGCGAAGAAGATCCCCCCATGGCGGTCGATCTGGCCAAGGCGCAACCGCCGGCGGACAGAACCGAGCCCGCTGCTGTTCCCCTGGATGTCGCCGTCACGGCGGAAACAGGCAATTATACGACCGACGTTACGCCCGCGTTGCCGGTTGAGACCGATTACGCTGCCGATGTTTCTGATGGCACCGCGATTGATTCGGCACCTGACGAAAAAGTAGCCGTCACTGAAGCTGCTTTGCCGGAAGATCAAACCCCTTCCGGAATCACCACGCCGGCCGAGACGGCTGACGCTGCAATCAATGCCTTCGAAGCTGCAACTGAAAAACAAGCGGTGATCGCTTCGGATGTGCAAGCGTCTGCGGCCGCGCCACCACCACTACCGGAAAGGCGCGCGCGCGACAGCACCCCCTCACCCCCGGAACAAGAAAGGCTGCCGCAAGGTCTGTCTCCTTCCAGGTCGCCTGGTGGGAATCAGATGACAAGCGACGAACCGGATCCTGTGATTTCGCCGCCCCCCGCACCAGCCTCCCCCCAAGAAACCCCCTCGACCGAACCGTCGCTTGCTTCCGAACCGACGGATAGCACCGCCGTTTCGGAATCGATGGCGGCGGCCCCTGAAGCCCCATCGACATCGCAAGCGGCCGATCATCAGATTGCCGATCCTGAGCTTTTGCCACGCGAACCATTGCCCCGAAAAACCGACGGGGACATTGGCACGGATCAACAGGCACCGGCATATGCAGCGGTCACCGCCGCGGCACCCCAGACGGTCGATGAAACCCCGGTCTACACGACGGTGGAACGCTTGGAGCTTTTTCTGCAGACCTACTGCCGAGCCTATTCCAACAAAGACATCGACCGGTTTACCGCCCTTTTTACGTTCGATGCGGTCGAGCGCGACCGGCCGTTTGTCGATCTGATTCCGGTGTATCGCTCCAATTTTGAAAAATTGGATGAAATCGATTATGAAATCGATCTGCAATCTTATGAGGAAACCATCGATGGCAGCGAAATCCTGGTGAAGGGGGGGTTTCGACTCCGCTATCGCATGGGGAACCAAGATTGGAAATCCTCAAACGGCCGGATAGAGATGACCCTCGTTGCCTTGGATGACGAATTTCGTGTTAAAAACTTAGATTATCGGACGGCCCCATGATCCCGGCCGCTTGAATACCGAAGCGCACTTGCGGTTTGGAGAAGGCATCGCCCCACCGATCCAGGAGCGCAAACGGGCGCTCGATCCCCACCCCGCAAGCGTTGCAATGCTGAAATCGACCCCGCCATACCAGCGTTCCAAACGCTTTGGTTAATCAGGGCCCGGCGCAATTCTAGTTTCACATGCCCTCCGAACCAGATGCCGGCCACGTACGCTTTTCCTCTCCTCGACGCCACGCATGACGCCTTAATCCGGAAGCTTGTCACCGAATTCTGAAATCGCATCGACGTATCCATCGATGTTGTGGTCTTTGATGCCTTCGATGCCCTTGTCCCCGATATCACCAATGACGCCCTTGACGGTGTCCATAAACCGGTACCACCAGCCCACGTCATCACTCAATTTGCCGTCCTCTGAAATATAGACAAATGATCCTACGTGGCTGTAACCCATCAGGCGGGCCGGCACACGCGTCACGATGTCCGCGTTGTTTTGAAATCGGAAGACTTTGTTTTTGGCCTCGACATTGAAGGTGCGTGCAAAATCGCGATCCCCTACACGTGGGGAACCGAACGTGTAGGCACCATAAAAGGTTTCGTCGGCGTCAATCAGCGTGGCCGCCGCCAAAGTGGCCATGGCGCCGCCGAGGCTGTGCCCCGTGAGCCACAAGGGTCTGTCCGGCTGGCTGTCCGATGTCCGGCGGAAGGCGCGTATGGTCGTTTTCATTTGAGGCCAGATATCCATCAACGCGCGGTGGAAACCCGTGTGAACATCTCCGAGCGGTCCCGGTCTGCCGACGGCATTCAGATTGTCCAGCCAATCGGCAATTTCATCCGTGCCCCGGAAAGCGGCCACGACGTATTCTTCATGTTTGATGACGATGCCCTGGGAACTTTTGGCATCGAAACCGCTGACATCAGTGAACTTGGGATCAATACCGCCCAACTGCGTTTTGATCCCTTTGACATCGGGTGCGCCGTTGGCCTTTTTTTTATAGGCCACCTTGGAAAAGCGGGCCATCCAATGCGCATTGATGGGTTTATATTTTGAGGTCCAGGGCTGAAACGGGATTTGATCGGTCAGTTTGCTCATGGGGCCTCCTTTGCT
>JAAUYG010025605.1_pt1 | contig 10527 bp, 7 predicted proteins | sample 7278091 | NCBI WGS metagenome assembly JAAUYG01 (sample SAMN14350201, study PRJNA611818) | marine sediment metagenome | isolation source: surface marine sediment (0.6m) | place: French Polynesia: Moorea | collected 2018-08
AAACTTACTAGAAACTGCAATGTCCGGGGTTTGAATGATGAAACCAAGCTACAATTCGTAGAAAACAGTCCCAAAGCAACCTCCCTTTTTTATTCGTGTAGCACACGCAAGACACATCTCAAGATCCAGTGCACCTGAATCGTACAACGGTCGCTTCCGGCGTTGTACTATGCATCCAGCATCCATTTCTCCGTGCACTTTTGAAAATGGGACTATTTCTGCGAGTTCATTGCGATACAAGAGAAATTTTGCCGTCGTACGAACATTTCGGGTCGCCTCTAACTTTGCGCAAACTGGGTCATAATGTGCAGTAGAAAGAACTCCCGACTTATGCGCATTTGTCAGGAATTATGGAGAGCATATAACATGTATAAGCATAATTATATATAACTACTAGATAATAGTTCATATCATCGGTATGAAATAAACATGACAAAGAAACCGGTTACCTGAACATTAGGAAAGGCCTTTGCCTTCAGCTTTGAGGCGAAGTACGCATTCGGTTCAATGCAACAGATCTTTCGGCAATTTGGAAACACCGCTTTCACTACTTCCATTTCAAGTTCTCCATCAGCTACAAAAAAAAAACGAATAAATGGGTTTCCAATGCCTGTTTCAGTCAATTCTAAAACTTTCCATTCCATACCATTCTGATTGCATACACTTGTCACTTGCAATTTAGTTGCATAAACTCCATCTTGACCATGTTGATCTTGAAAACGTTGGACAACTATTTCATACGAGAAAAAAATTTGCCCTGGGTTACACGCAATATATGATTTTCAGAGATCTTCACCGAATTACTCCAAAACCGCACTGTACTAAAGCGCGAAAGCACCTCACAAATACACACACATAAAGAGAGTATATATATTACAAACATGCCCTCACCCCGCTCACCAGAGAAGGAAGATTTTCTTCGTCGTTCAACTGCAATCATTATAACGGACTCCCAAGGTCCGAGCAAATTTTAAAATACTTATTAATCAAATGATTCCATTTATACGGAAAAAACAAGGTCAATTGTAACTACTCGCAAGAAGAGAAATTAATACAAGAATGTGACAGGTCAAAATGGAGAAACTTTGCTTTCTCTCAATTTTCTGTATTTTGTATATTTCTATTTCTATTTTTATATTTACATTTTTATGATGCTACTGCCTTACATATAATTAAGTCTAGTAATTAATGAATGAACATGGCGGTAATATTCAGTTAGCCACGTTACATGATTACCTGGTCCAATCGCCAAAACGGACGTCACATCCGCTGCTTTGATCAAATCGGATTTTGAACTAATATACTCAATGAAGTTCTTTTTTCTGTCTTCTTCGTCTCTAAACCTCCGCACAGCGTTAAACGCGTTGGCGTACCATTGGTCTTCGTCCATCCTCTGTGGGCTACTCAGATTGCAGAAAACGAATCAAATGTAACTTCAGCACAAAATCCAGCACTATTAGTAAATAGAGCACCCCCAACCAAAAGGAGGGAAACATGTGGTTCTAAACGTTTATTACAATACTACATACAATAGTAACGTTAGTCGCAGACTGTGACAACGACGTGACAATATATGGATGGGATATGTCGTAATATGGCTGCCTGATGTAGACAGGTTATGATTTGAATATATTGTGATGCAGCACTGATGTGATACCACGACACACAACAACCGCACTCATTTTATGTCACATTTCCTTGATATTGGTATTTTTATATTATTAAAATCCCACACAAATCTTTCTAAGTAGATAGAAATTGTAACAAAATGTGTGTGAGTGCTTAGTTACACTCATTTAGCTCAAACTTTGTGGATGGAAATGCATGCGACATCCACTTCGGTATTCTTATCACAGTATCATGTCGACATCACGCAAATCACATGCATATCACACCAATATCATATTGCCACATTACTTTCATATCACATCACATTCATATCACACCATCTCTTGTCTGCGTCACTTACATAAAATTCATATCACAACACAGATACATGTATCACTTTCAGATTACATCACATTCAAATCACAAACTATCAAACACGTCACACCTACGTCACAACCATATTGCGAAACTTCATTGCGACATATCACATTACCTGGATATTACATCACGTTTAAATCACAATATCGCGTCTATATCACGTGCATCACGCCCATATTGTAACACATCACACCCGTATCACAATGTGATGTGAATATGGGATGTTGCCATTTGATGACGTTCACTTTTAACATAACTGTGATGCAATATTTGATCGCCATATGTCAGACATGGTTCATCTTAGGGATTTGCGTCTATAAAACAGTAAATGCTGAAGTGTCTATAAGCTCACAATATGATCTCTGGCTTTTGATAAGCTTAACAGATCAACCACTGCGGCTTTAATATACATTATATGAGACATACAAGCTGTCTCTAGCACAATGTAATAAAAGAATATTATCATTCATACCACGTGACCATGATAAGTAAACATATGTAGTCAACTGGAATTCATGTTTTCCTTACCACGCTTAGCAATAAACCTGGCAGTATCCTACTAGAATTATCCAGTGTATTTTTCTTCTCTTTCGTCAACTTTCTGACTCGGCAACACGGCAGACACCCAGTGGCACGTACTTTTACCCTGCCTTAGTAAGTAGCATGTTACGAGATTATTCATCCATTTATCCGTCTAAGTTATTTTACCTTTCTCCACGTCCTGGGCTGGAGTTATCGAAAATACATAAGCCTAACTTTTTACTTCAGTCAAAGTCTTAGCCAATCACATTTCTCAGATTAGTGATTTAAGTCAAAATTTAGACTTAAGTATTTTGAAGAACCACAGCCCTGATTTGTGGCCAGCGTTAACCACAAACGGCTGTCTACAAAAATGCACACAGAGATCCGTCTGCCAGACATAAACCTTGCACACGTGGCACGTTTTCCTCTCGTCTGTCTCTCTATATAGCCCCTCGACCCTCCCCGGCTTGAATTTATGGATGCCTTCCAGCCAGCAAAACACCTAACCCAAATTCTTTCCTTGTCTCACATGACACTCAGACCTATTTGGCTATGTTTTGCCTGATGATTAGTCTACGCATATTACAAATGTAGTTTTTTTCAATTCCGGTTTAGAACTGTAACTCCTGTCACTAGCTACCGAACCGCAAAGAGGATATGGCAAAATAATGTCACGTGAACAAGTGTGATGTGCTTGAGTGATAGCTTAAGGTGCTCACTTGCTAGTCCCATCCTGTTCCTCCTTGCACGAGTTGCCTGTCAATCAATCAATAAATCCACCAATAAACCAATAAATGGAACGATAAAGAATTAATACATTAATCAATGCTAGTCTTAATTCAGACAGTCTTAAAATGTAGCAAGAAATTTTAACATTGTAAACATGCAATTAATTAAAGCTAGCTGGTACACAATGTTGTATGCAAGACCGGTGGTATGAGGCAACAGCAAACAAGATGTGCCATATTTTCTACTTAGGCCACTTTAAGCGGAATACTATAACCATTTCACATGCAATTTATTTCTTGAGGTTAATGTTATATGTTAACGTCCTGCATAGCATGTTTTAATTCATATAATTATGGTTCTGTTACCGTTTTTCCTAAGCATAAGACCACCCGTTTATAAGACCATGGTCTTATGTATGGGAAAAAATCCCGTGTATAAGACCATGGTCTTATATTGTACGATTTTGCTGGAACTTTGAATTCGTGTGCCCAGCATACAGTTTTAATTGACAAAATAGCTGTATGTACCCACAACTTCATTGATATAAAGCACAATTTCCCGTTAACACCACCTGTATGGACAAGTACATGTACACGTATGACGAAAGAAAGTTTCAATATTGGTGACTTTAGCAACTTTAAGACTTAAAGCAACTTTAGACTTAAAGCAACTTTAATTGTACTACAAGGTTTAAAACATATCAGGTCAACTTATGCACCTTCGTAAATCATCATTTCAGTTGATTTTATATGCTTGCGTATTCCAGTTAAACGACCTTATGGTCTTGGAATATACCGATCCCTATTATAAGACCACGGTCTTCTATTCGGCGCCAATTTTATGTCTACGTGTAGGCCATTTTTTCGAATAGAAGCCCTGATCTTATGCTCAGGAAAAAACGGTAGTTATTCTGAAAACCTGACAAAATATTAAATTAAGGCAAGAACAATAGCGATCAACAACAGCAGCTTACTTACTGATGCCCAATGATCCACAGGGATATAGCCTCTCGCAGGTTGCAAATACATACAGCATGAATAAATTATACATACTTCACTGTAACACGGTAACAACGTTTACGTCCGCTTACTAATAGACACTGGTGTGTTGATGTCACTAAGTGTACCGGTAGTGGAGTCGTAGATACTGCTGAAACGAATCAGATATAGCCCATTTTCTAAGTAAGAGTTCCTGTTGGCTGCTTTCTTCATATTTTCTAAAATGCTTTAGTTCACGAACTTACTACCCTCACAAAATCGTGACGCCTATCGTATACTTTAAGCATATTTAACTACTGTGAATGAAGCGGGCGTATGCTTCAAATATGCCTACTGTTAGCAAAAGAGAGGATAGACTCCCCACAGCCAATGTTGTGCCTTTCCTTACCCTTTACCATGATGTATTGTAGCCTTAACATTGGAATATATTTAAAGTAAATCAAATCATGAGCCTGAGCACTGCAGTTGGCTTAGGGTCTGACTTACGCTAAGGCTCAGATGTACAAAATGTCAAGCATTCCAACCCATCCGCAACTATAAAATGACACACCAAAATGAAGTAGGTTACGACTGCTAGCAATAACTATGTCGTAAAAGTGATGTATGTTGATTGATTACTAATTCCATAGCTTTCTATACGTTACCATTACTGCCCATAAATCTGCGCACGACCAGTTGCACTGTCTACCCGTCCGTGAAATAAGACATATGAAAATGAAGTATAAAAGGAGACGAGTACAATAACAAGAGGGGAGATATATTATGATGGAAGAGGGGAGCTAATAGACACGAGTGGTATCACCGATAGTAATATTAGTCGTAAAGTGGAGGTATGGTAAGAACCGTTATAATTGGGCAGCTGGTGTTGGTACCTGCCAGGCGGGATCTGTTCATAGGAGAGGGTTCACTTTACCTGTGTAGCTCCCTAAGGTTGTAGGCCAATTAACTGAGTGAGTGAGTGAGTGAGTGAGTGAGTGAGAGTGAGTGACGAAAAGAGCCAGGGTGTGAGTACTAAGTTAGCAAGCAAGCAGGAAAGCAAGCTAGCAAATTAGGAAGGAAGGCAGGCAGGAAGGAAGGAAGGGAAGAGAAGGAAAGAGAGAAGAAGGAAGCAAGCATATAAGAAATAAAATTAAAAGTGTTTTTAATGCAATGCAATGCAATGCAAACCAGTAGTCGTTGTTCTCTGACAGGGCTGACAGGGGAATGGAATATAATGATGACTTCAGAAGTGTATGTTTGCGAAAAATGCTCGGGATCCTTGACTTTGGCATGTACATCGTTAGTGGTCATTATAAGTCTTGGGTGAACCTTTCTACTTGTCGCATCAAATATGCTGTGCTCGGTTGTAATGTCCCTTGGTTACCAGGATCCACAGACCTCGAGATCAGTCAAGGGCATAATCATGATAAAAACTACACAAGCTCATAACGAAGCAAACTAGAAGACTGACGCTTAAAAATGGTATAAAACATGTAATCTTACCGATGAATTTAAGCGATAAATGACCGATTTTATAGAAAATTTATTCAGGGCACTTTAGTTGGTAGAAATCTATAAAATTAAAAGTGATTAAATTCAGACGTGTAGATCTAATGTCCTAACCAGAGTACTCTCCAAGTGTTCACCAGAAGTAAAGCTACAGTAGTTTTAATCTTATAGCACTCTATTCTATTATGCACAACTCTGGACAGTTTTTACCAAAATGTAGTAGAATACATGAGAGTTGTTTACAATAATCCTTTAAGGGGTTTATTTAATTTCACCCTACGTTGCAGTACTAGTGGAATGTTTGCTGGCTTGAACATTCTGACCTTTAATGCCATCAGAAGAATGTCTATTGAAATTCATGCAAATGCTGCACGATTCTCCCAATGGCGTTATCACTGTTTTTATGTCTACATCTAATGCTCAGCAATACTCAATTGGGTCACTGTAAAACATGCTTATATACCCGATGCTTTACTATTATATGTATATCAACAATTTTATTATGTCAAACTGTTTTTTCTTAGTTCTTACAGCATGCCAACTATATTTTATAACAAACTGGGGTTTTTTTTCTGTTTGTTTTTTTAACGGTATGCCAGCTGATTTATAATAGACTGTTTTATGCAATGTATGATGAGTGGTTGATATGGGCTGAGGCCTGAATATAAAATGAATTGAATTAAAAAGCATCGCCGAAATAAGAATTAACGTCTTTCTTTTGCCTCAGTTGACAATGAGGCACAATGAGGTATAATTGTGATTAATTAATACTAAAATGTTCTTAATGTGACTCTTTCCTCGTACAGTTTGACGTCATCTGTCAAACTTAAAATATAATTTATAAACATACATTTTAGCATATACCTGTCCAGATTTCAAGCCTTGTAGGTTATCGTTTTAGAGACTGAAGGTAAGGAGATGATGAATAACACATGCTGGCTGGGTGAGCGCACAAAGTGAGCAAGAAAAGAGGAAGATGTAGAAGAAAAAGACGAAGTAGAAGAAGAAAAAGAAGAAGAGAAACAGAAGAAGAGAAGGAGGAAGAAAGGAACATGACATTTAACAGAGCTGTTAAAGTGCAATCCAGCGTAAAGTTAGGTAGTTCTCCATGGAGGCACAACACCGTTTATACTCTAAGGGTGATGAAGTATGGATTTTTCTTGTTAATCGATTTCCGTCCGCAATATATTCATAACGTTATACAGGGGTGGTATAAATAGATAAACCATAGAACGCTGCCATGTCTGTCAATAAGGGTAGCAGGCGTTATTGTCTTGTGGTAATCTGGTATAAACCACCCTCATCATCCAAGTTGAATACACTGTGAAAGTCACAAAGAAGAAGAAGAAGAAGAAGAAGAAGAAGAAGAAGAAGAAGAAGCAGAAGAACATGAAGAACATGAAGAACATGAAGAAGAGGAAGAAGAAGATGCAATAAAAAGACAAAAACAAAAAACACCAGCAAAAAACAGAAGGCACTTGACGACGTTTTTATTAAAGTGCAAGCCAGTGCAAATTTTTGAAGATTTACGACACTCACGAAATCTACTGCCGTATCTGTCATCTAAAACGGCTATAATACGATTTCCGTACCTGGTAAGTAATGACTGTCATAAACCACGATCCTTCCAGTTACAGCTTATGTGGTTTGCGTGTATAAGGATGAGGCCTGCGGGAGTCAGAATGTACCAAGTTCGTGACAGCGGCAGACAGTCTTATGGGCCAATTCACCCTTAGTGTCAACAGATGCTTTCATTCTATCCGCTCGTTCAAGGAGCATTTCGTCATCTTAGATTCTTCACAATGGTGTAATAAAAGATGCACCGTATACTTTATTTTCCCCAGGACGATTTGTGCCTTACATATAGCTAGCATACCAAGCCCTGTCATTTGCTCTCCCGTTTTCTCCAGAATGACTCCGGTGGTTAAAGTGGACAGCAGCAGCAATCTGAAATGTACATAGCCTTGAAATTTCCCAGAGGAAATCCATCAGTAGTTACTGCAATTCTGTGGGAAATATTAAAATGTAGCATTTATAGTTTCAGTGGGAGGCGGTATATCACTTTCTACTAAGGTGCAGGCGACGGAAAATCGACAGTCAAAATGTGCCATGTACTGATAGATTTTGGTCCAGACGACATTCCGACCAGCCAGATTCTGACCAGAATGTCTTGGTTTTCAATGGTGACAATTGTCACGGATGCAATAGCACTTTCACTGGTTAAAATTTCACTCTCCATGTCCATGCCGTATACCTTGATAAGACGTCCTGTGTTGGTCAATAAGACTATACAGTAACACTTCTTTTCTGGTCATCACTCTTACATGGGGGGAATAACTAAAAGTATCCATACGATCTAAAACGTAACAGATAAATGTGGTTGTATTGGATATTGACAAGACCAACATGAAGTCACTTGTTTATGCATTAGCTCTTCACGTTGAGGAGGCAATGCTTAATCCCCATACCCAAGGACAGCTTTTCCCTGGGGGAGATGTCCTTGAGTATGGGATAGACTGGGATATATTGTTACACGGATAGTCCTATTGCACCCCCAAATGGTGTGACTCGCACTTTGGTGTTTTATGCCCATGTAACCAACTGCACAGTCTGTAACCCCGTTGTCTAATTTAGTCTATGTTAGGCTTCCTGGGTAGACATTCACTAAACAAGTGTTTGCAGATGACACGAAAAGTGATGAGGGGAAAAGACCCGCAGATATATTGTCTCCGTCAGGATTTTTGCTGGATTACATCCCGATACATGTTCATGAAGATTGCCTTGTTTCTGCGGTGAGCTCTTCCTCTCCCCCAGTCCTGCCTAAATGGGGACACGTCGGGGAGGGAGAACCGAGCCATCCGATCACGTCTCGGTACTTGCTGGGCGGGGAGGGTCTGGGAGAAGTGGAGCGGGGTCGGGGTGGGTGGTCGCGGAGATAATCAATTCAAGCATCAGGCGACCTTCCCTCGCCACAGGTCTGAGGTGGTCAAACCTTTTGTGGAAAAGACTGACTGATAACGGCATAGTTTGCGAGTATCCGGCGCTTAAAATATGGACATAGAGTGTGCACTACAGCCGGTGGGTCTTTTTTTTTTTTGGCCGACTGAAGCGTAGTAATTTGCAAGCTCGTGCGAAGAAATGTTTCAGGTGCTCTTGGCTTATTTAAGCTCCACGTCACGAAACTTAGTGCTCAGTACGTAGTCCGCTTGCGGAATATGAAAAGGGAATAAAAAGGGTGATTCCGCTGGAAGACATGAAAGAAGAAATAGCCACAAAGCCTCTCACGCAAAGCGACTTTGAGGCAGGGAAGGGAGATACATACTGTTGGCTTTCTGTTCTGTCGCCCCTGGAAGGGCTCGGCTCGAGGTAATTACGAATCTCCAGCCAGTGGCACAGGGCAGAGATTTTGTTCTCGCCCCTGAGGGGAGCGCGTCCGGGGGTTGCAGGAAATGAAAGACGGCCAGAAGCGATTGCCGGCTAAGATGCTTTCTCGGAGGCTTCCTTGGACTTTCAGCGACCGGACGTGAGACGCCAGGGGGGAACTTCCTGTCCCCACAGGTGTGTCTTCAGCTTTTGCTGTCTCTAGGTCAAGCGATTCCATGCAGTTCGGGCTTCGCACATCCTCCGGGCGCTTGCAAAGGGTGCTGAAATAAACGCAAAGGTGGATATGTCACCCCCGGTCGGTAAGTCCCCCTACGAAAAGGGCGAGTGTGCTTATACTGATAAACCATGCTCACGAAAAGGGCTGATGGGATAGGAAATGAGACGATTTGCCTTTGGGCTTCTTTATGCATAATATAAATAGGATGGTAGTCTAAAAAGAACCAAGTCGCACGAGGACATTCATATCAAAGATGAATGTCCTCCGGTATTTACTAGATATAGCAGAGGTAAATGATTAGTCTATGAGATGTTGACCAAATGGTACGTGATGATCCCAAAAATTGCTATGGATGTACAAAAGTTCTGCCAGACCGAGCGGCACGAAGTCTAACCCTGGATCTACAAACAGTCGTATATAGACCATACCGATCCACCAAACTACCACGCCCTTAGAAATTAGATTTTCTTTATTTCATCAGATTCTAATCTTTGACGAGAACTGATGAGAACGAGACCTAGAAACAGGTACCGAATTTGGTAGACGAGGGGCTGTACATGTCCAGAATATTTAATCTACTAACTTAGGGATAAAAGTGATATAAAATGAGAAAATCCGGTCGAAACTACACTCTCGTTGCCCTGAACTCCCAACTGTACAAGTTTGCTTGGGGAGTATGCGGAGAAATGTTCAATTACTGGGACGGCCCCTGGGACGGTATTTGTGGCCGACCACATAATCGTTGACCAGATACACGTCTGCCAGTAACTGTTTCTAGCATGTATATATGTGACTGTCTAGACAAAGCAGCTCGCAATCGAATTGCAATCATGAATAGCAGCAAAAGGGGAGCAGATTGTGGGGGGTAAAAATAGAACGGCCTGACAGTATACATCCTATCAATGCAGGTCAGGATGATAAAAAATCCTCCTTCTGGTACAGGTGCTACGGGTGAAATCGAACACGATCCGTTTCACGGCGTGTTAAGGGCGCAAACCTCGTTAGGAAAATCGGCAATGTCGGTAGCAACCGATTTCCTCACGCTTCCGGCCTCTCTTCACTCCACAGTGGCCTCTCTTGTTCGGGATAAGTGCAGATATAATTAAGGCTCTAATTATTGAGCGGGATAAGCTGGTGGATTTTTGATAATGGTCTCCTTGCAGTCGGGATGCTTGATAAAGAGCGATTTCTGAACGTGACATA
>JAAUYG010305097.1_pt1 | contig 10527 bp, 9 predicted proteins | sample 7278091 | NCBI WGS metagenome assembly JAAUYG01 (sample SAMN14350201, study PRJNA611818) | marine sediment metagenome | isolation source: surface marine sediment (0.6m) | place: French Polynesia: Moorea | collected 2018-08
AGTAACTCGGGATACAATATCAAAAATATGTAGACATGCTTTGTATTTCTATCTTTTGTATTTTCAATTTTTTGTTTTGTTCTGATCATGTTTGCTGAACTGGCTAGAATTGTACATGTACCAGACTTGACCAACGACAGAATCATGGGTACTTTTTGAGAAGGTCTTTCTAAGGACACATATTTAAATATTTTTGCTTGCTTTGCGCTGATCGACTCAGCACGAATTGCATGGACCTGGCTTGGACCTCTGCAGGGGTAATACATGGATAATACGTGGATACACATACATCCTGTGATACCGTGATGTATCACAGCCCAGTGGACCACTACGTTTCAGGCTTTCCCTCGGCTAATGTCAAGAATGTTTTACTAGTGTATATTGTTCGATCGTCTGGGTTGTTTCATCCCATTAAAAGCTATAAAAAGCTTCCCCCTTTCAATCCACCTACCAGCTCTGTGAGGTTGGGGAACGTCCGGCTGGGATAGGGGAAGGACTGGTCATCCACAACGTGCCAGTGAAACACACTGAACTTATCCCACGACATGGCATCCTGGACAACAGGGAAGGTCAAAGGTCAAACCCTACCAGGCCATCCTGGCTCTCGGGCAACTAGTATAGTAGCAGTAGTAGTTTATTGACGAGTTACGTCCAGCATGTACAGTTCAAAGTGACACATCTAGCGATACAATAAAAGAAATACATCATTCATATAAGTTTAGAAGATCATACACCACTTTACAAACATCATGACTTGAGTTGTCCCCCAAAAAATCTGTTAAGGTAAACACTATGTGTGGGTTTCTGTCACGGATGGTTCTGGATAAGGCACAGTCAACAATACAAGGATACAAGGCTAGATTGACATGGCAGCACGAATTCCACAATTGTTGGAAATCTCTGACCAAGAACAGACACTGATTTTGCAAAAGCCACGCCCTACTAGCAGTATAAATCCCTAAGACGAAACGAACAGGTCAAGCTGGCTGACGAGGAGGTGGATGCAAAAACAAAAACCTATACATGAACACTGATTGGTTAACAAATACGGAGGTCAAGGACAAATCTCAGTAGGTAGAAATGCTAATTAAGGCCACAGAAAATTCTGGTGTGCAAAATGATGACTTCTGTAAGTCTGTAACTAAATCTGTGTTAAACCACCTGTTCGTACTGTGAAGTTATTATAAATGTAAGAGGAACTTATTTAACTTATTTATGATACATTCACTTCACTGTCGATGCATTGCAGCTGGTAGTAATATCGGCCAAGTTACGTTGGGTATATTCCTTAGACTATTTTTTTTTTCTGTTCCTCACTCACAATAACACACAGAAGAACGGGAAAATAGATGGGAATTGTACAAAAAGACTCAAGGCAGAAAATACTATTACAAAAACTTATACCCTTTAAAATTAAACACTAATAGGGTTACATGTGGAGAGCCCAACTGCATCATCAGATTTGACGTTGAATGACCTTGAAAGGTCAAAGTCAAGGTCAGTCAGATTTTAAAGTCTTATATATCTCGTAAAGGAGCCGAGTTGACTGCCAGTGTTGATCATTGTGTTGAAAATCTGTTCAATAGGAAATATTTTCAACCCCTGATAATGAGTTTGCGAGGAAGAGTGCATGCTACAGATTGGGTGATATTGAAGGAGTGTAACCATTGGACCCCAATATCCAATTATCTTCAAAGCATGTCAAACAATACCCTAATTGAACATACTGCAAAAGTCTACACTCTGTCCTATTCTAGCTCCTATGTACAGTTTCAATGGTCTGAGTGATTCCTTTCTGCTCACCTGTGGCGGAATTGAATCGGTCGGTGGCTTGGCACCCAAAAACTGTCGGGCGTAGAGCGTTCGGCCCAAACAAGACAGCTCCGCATGAAATCACCTGCATACACCACCAAATCCAACTTGCAGTCGGTGATATGACCATGAGTGGTTGAAAGCCGACCATAGGCCTGATCCCCCCCATGTACAATTTATTATCGCCTATGAAGGACTAAATAAGTCCTACGTTGACTTAATCTCCCACATAGGCCTTAGTAATAAGTAATAACACCTAACGTATGACTCCTACATAGGACTTAGTAATAAGTAATAACACCTAACGTATGACTCAGTAGTAACTCCTAGTACTCCTATGTATGACTTGGTAACTCCTACGTAGGACTTATTATCATACATCAGTTCAGCGGACTTCCAGCCAGTGTAGGGTTCCACATGGGTCCAAATAATTTATGCTGTGTCACACGTCACTATTTATTTTTTCCCTATGTCGCCATGTCACTTTTTTATAAGACCTTGACGTCACTACAGTTTTTTTTATAAAAGCCCACTTCGGACTTCTACAACTTTTAAAGTGGCCGTGTCGCACTTCGTTTTTTATCCATGTAGAGTCCTCAGTGTGAATCACTGCAATAGCGTACGTCTGTCAGCACGTGGTTGAGCGTGGCCTGTAGACAGAAAAGTCAAACCAGCTGGATGAAAACCGTCCGTGTGCACACTCTGTGCCAAAGTCTATGAAGTAACAAGAACTATCTTTCAAGGAGAATACGGTATTACCTGTTGCATTTACCAAACAGAAGTGTCAGGAACTCAACTTAGGATACACTAAAACTCCGGATTATTCAGAAGTCTCAGGTCTACGTTTGCTGTGGTTTACAGAACAATTTATGCAGGCAAATGCCTGTAAATTGTTATTATATATAATGTGACAAAGTACCCGGCAATAGCGTATTACATATACACGAAGATCCAAAAACTGTGTGAACTACTAGGTGTAGATGTAGATCAGTCGTTGTCGTTTAAGGAACATATCTCAAGAATTTGCCAGAAAGCGGGTAGGCAGTTAAATGCACTATCCAGGTTGCAAACATTTTCACGGTTGAGGCAAAGCTTGTGTTAGTTTTACTGTGTCACGTTTTAAATTTTGCCCTACTGTATGGCATTTCTGCAGTGTATCGGATACTAATAAAATTGCAAAGATCCAGGAAGGAGCTCTCTACGGTTTGTGTATTGTGATCATCATTCACCATACAGAGAATTACGCGAGAAAGCTGGTACGTCTACATTGTATGTTGGTCGGTTAAGAACGGCGATGTGCGAAGTGTTTAAATTAGTGAATGACATATGCCCTGTTTATCTGAAGACACATTTCATTTTAAAGGATAAGTTTTCCGAAACTAGGGCAGCTATGCCGCTTAATTGTGGCCCGGGAATTGCGGTGCCTGAATGTAATTCAGTAAAATTCGGCGAACGGAGTTTTAACTACGAAGGTGTATTTTTATGTAACAATTTAGAAAATACGTATAAGTTAAGCAAATCTGTAAAGGAGTTTAAAGGCCAGATTTTAAGATGGAATGGACCGTTATGTCGGTATAATTTTATTATGAGAGGACAGAGTACTGTTTTACAAAGGGTAAAATCTAGTCATGTTTTACGTAATATATTCATGTAAGTTATTATGATCACAAAGTCGTCTGATCATTATACGATGCCGTTGTATATAATCCATTTCATGTCTCATTACCATACCATGTCGTGTCGGTAAATAGCACTTGTGCTGATGTTATTTGTTATTGTTGTACCGACGTTAAATAGAGTTTTATCTTATCTTATCTATAATCTTATATTATCTTAGAAGTTTATCCTATTGTGATACCGCACTCCTTTGCATGTATTAACCTAGACTATGCGTGAGTACTATATATCTGTGTACCTGCGTTTTGGTATTTTTGTAAACTTGATCATACTGATTTGACTGGTGTGTTGTTCACCAAATTCGTGTTGTAATTTGCACTCGAGAGTTATTTTTGATAATAAACATTTTAACGTTCTTTCGACCTTCTGTCATTTGTTCTGAAACTCACAGCAAAAAGAATCCTTGGTGTAAAATATCCACCGTAACAAAGACATGATATATAGAGAATGAAAGTCTATTTAATTTTCTGTTAGATACTGCATGGCAGAGAATCTCGGATTTTGGGAGGAGTTATAATAAATATGACGTGTATGGTCAACATCTGCTGTACTTTTCTTAATAAGCTGAACACCGGACTCGATGTCACGAAGTAACCCAGCTCCCATGGGTACCCGGGAAGTACCGCCGGGAAGAAAGCAATGGCAGCAGGTGTCAAGGAGCAGGACTGCGCTTTGGGTGTCCTTTGCAGGATTCTGGATCGCCGCATTATTTGCATCAGTTTGGACTGCATCAACGACACGAAGTCAAGGTTCTGCGTTGTATTTCAATATAGCACAAGGTGAGATCAGCGGTACATTAGTATACCCTGCGCGTGATCAAAATTACATCATTTCATTACATTCAAATGTCATTTCACTGACGAAACTTGCAAACACTAGGAACCATTTTGGTGTGCTTTTGTGGTTCCCGAGTAGTTACGGAAGGCTTTTATGGGGTTACATGTGATCGGCATACTTAAAGACTTCATTGTTAATTGCTGAAACTCTATGGAAGTTATAAAATCTTGCGCGACGTGCGAAAGTGTTTTCATACCATAAATTACTAGTATTATGTTCATGCTATGTACACACCATATCACGCCACTTCACATCTATATTGCTCAAAACAATTAAAGGATCATCTTTTAGGAATGGATTATTTTGATCCATAGACAGATTTAATAAAAAAAAAACAATTATCACAGAGATATGTTGAGCAATGATTTGAGCACCTTTACTCCACTGGGCATCTCAATTGAAGTTTAGGTTACGAAACAATGCAGTCAAACTCACCTATCCCAATAAAAGGAATGGCATTTGACACCTTGTCGATTGTTGTGAATTTCTGTTTGCATTCAGACATGCAGTATTCCACGTCATTTTTCATTCTTTTTCTTCATCTGGTCTGTGTAAGTGTTGTGCTTGGTGTTCGGTGGCGCGAGTTACCCAGATGCTCGAAGATGGATTTAACCAACGTGATGTGGTTGCAGCCTTTGGGAGTCAGTCAGAGTGTTGTGTCTTTTATATGGACCGATTCAAAACCACCGGGAGATATAAGACGTCAAAGGCCGGTTACGATGTACCACAGCTCGTCAGGATCTCTATACATCCGGCAACTGGCACTTCGCCACCGCCAGGAGCATGAGGAGACTGCCAAAACACTTCAGATGGACTTCCAGCAGGCCACCGGTTTGCGTATCAATACCCAAACTGTTTGAAACAGATTCCGTGAGGATAATCTCTACAACAGAGGCCATGTACGTGGTTCCATTCTTCTGCCACAACACCGTCGAAACCGTCTTGAAAATTTGCACTGAATCACCAAAATTGGCAGTTGCGCCACTGGCGTTCAGTGCTCTTCACAAATGAGTCACGCATCTATGTTTCCACGTGTGACCGACGTGTGAGGGTGTGGAGAAGTCTGGAGAGCGTTATGCCGACGGCAATGTCCATGAATACGGCCGATACGGAGGTGGGTCTGTGATGGTGTGGGCTGGCATTTGCCTGGATGGGCGTACGGACTTACATGTCGTTGACAGGGGTGCTCTGACAGCTGTAAGGTATCGGGATAAAGTTCTGCATCCAATGGCGAGACCTTTCACCGGCGCTGTGGGGCCAGAGTTCATACTGATGCAGGATGCCCGACCACACAACGCCAGAGCCGCCATGAAGTACCTGTATCAGGAAGGGATCCCGGGGAAGGGATCAATGTTATGGAGTGGCCAGCTCGATCCCCGGACTTATATCCAATTGAACATATGTGGGATATGCCCCATTCTGCCTGGCCAGAGTCTTGTTGCCCCCACATAGACTATTTTGCGGTAGTCACAACGAGCTCTGGCGGCCAGAATGGATATGCCACAGAGGCGTGTTTCCCGTGGTCCAAACTCACCACAAACTGTTCTTACCCTTTCTGAGGCCCCGGGACCGAGGCACTAAGAGAGGAGTTGGTCGCCATTAACCAGGGTTCCATGATCGTAGTCTGATCCTATCATGCTCAGACGTTGTCGGCAGTGTGTCCAGTCTCGGGGTGGGCATACCAGTTATTGAGCAGTGTTTGTCCATCTTCACGCATATTCAAGACATCTTTAACAATTTGGACAATACTCAACTGCCTAAACACTTTGGTTTTAGGGGTGCTCGTGGTTTTCTTGATGTCCTTTCTTTATGCGTATCCTGGAAGCTTTTTTTGTCTTAGGGATAACAGGTGAACACCCATGTATATTAACAAATAATGTTATAATTAATTTGTGTGCTAGAAAAGGTGATCCCTTAATTCTTTTGAGCAGTGTATATCACCTCACGGTCAGTTGATATTACATATTGATATATCACGCGTACATCACTTCATACCACATCTGCATCACGACATAGCTCATTTATAAATATAACATTCACATTACGTGACAGCACTCAATCATACAACCCGTCACCGAGCCATCAAAACGCCTTTTTTGTTTTAGAAAAAAAAGAAATAAAAATAAAATTTGGGTCCCCTATTTAATTTTTGGGTTTGTTTCTGGTTTTTTTTTTTTGTTTTTTTTTGTTGTTTTTTTTTTGTGGCAGGATTTTCTCTTTCTGCAGAAAGAAACTTTAGGTTTATAAAAAATCAGGATTAGCGTGTGAAAGAAATTATACAAAACCGAAAGTAGGACTTAGAACGCAGAAAAAAAATACGGAATTTATAATTTGTTATACCAAAGCTCGTCTCTACCGAAGTTACACAAAGAGACATTTTGTCGGCTTGACTAGAGGCGATCTCAGATCTCAGTACGATCCTCCATTAACTTGTAATAATGCTTTAGGAAATGTCCTCTGTTCGCAGTTCCTGGTTCTATATCATCTATGAAATATCAGTCGCATTCGGCGATGTTTTCTGAAGACGCGCAAGACCCTGACGCCACTGCAGGGCCTCACCAAGTTGGTCTCACTGTCGGGAGGCTTCACTGCTATTCCTACAAAAGCCCCAGAACCCAGCGTCGTACGATCTTTCGTTCTTCTAGAAGCAAACCACCAAGGCATTTTCGGCCAAGCTCTCAGCAACTTCGAAATTTGCAACAGCCCGAACAATAAAACGTTTAATCCAATTGATAAATGTTAATACTTTTTTTGCCTAGTATGTAATCCATGTTGCATCATATTATTATACCTTTTCTGTGGTCCCTCTGAATGTCGGTGTAAACCTCTACATTAGTTTACCTTTATTGTATACTGTATATATTAGCGAGACCAAGCGAGGGTTGTTTAACAACTACGTAGCTGAATTGCCTAGACAAAGGCTAAAGTAAATGCACCAAATCTACTGACCCTCAAGGCACACGGGTACACGGACGTCATGCATATTGAGTTAGTGTTCCTGACTCCCACATTTAAGTCTGTTTTATTTTGCGACCAGCCGTCTTCAATGACACAAGGCTGTCAAGGATACTAAATGCACCAAAATGACCCAACATTGACATTTAACTCTCAACTGTTAAACACACCCTGTATAGATATTACGCTATATATTTACCCCCGAGGTCTAAATTTGTGTCCGTTTCATGCTATGAACTCACATTTTCAAGATATTTCACATTTGTAATTCCCCGTCGATTACCCTGTCAACAAATAAATTAAATAAATAAACATAGAAAAAAAAACATTTGCCATTAATTCAAAACTTGAAATTTTCCACTTCTTAACTTTGGTACAGATTCTCGTATAGTAATTTTTGTGAGTGAATCTGGTGTGTACTTTCATTGATACTTTTAATCCCATATTGTCCCATATTAACGAAAACGACGAAATGTTGGTAAAAAGACAGAAGTTCAAATTTCGGAATTCTTTGAATAAATTTAATAGAAAGCTTCATAGAAGTAACCGTGACTTTTTGGACTGAATCTGTTGTTTACTTTCACTGATTTCTTTCGATGTTTGGGTTGCATATTGTCACATGTTAAAAAAAACTAAAATATGTCGTAGAAAATAAAACTTTTGGGTAAAATAGTCTAGAGATATGGTGGACAGGGACCTTCTATAAACTTTGGCGTTAATCCGCCCCACGTTTTCCGAGAAAACGGATTTTACAGGCAGAGGATTGCGGACATATGGCAAGCCGAATTGTCATTTACCTCTCCAATTTCACTTAAGTGAAATTCAATTCCACTTAAGTAAAATTCAATTTCAATTAAGTGGAATTCTATTTCACTTAAGTGAAATTCAAGTTTATTTAAGTCAAATTAATTACACTTAAGTGGAATTGAATTCCACTTAAGTGAAATTGACAAGTTATGACTATTTTTACATAAGTGAAAATAAGAATAATTTCACTTAAGTAAAGTTGAATTTCACTTAAGTGAAATGACACCGCACCATTACGGTGGTACTGCTGTGCAACAGAACGAAGCAGAGTTAAAATGAATAAACAAAACTACAAATGACTTGATATTAACACAAAGAAAGATGAGACTTTTATACTTTATCTACACCAACCCTTAAACCAGCCAATCAAATTCATGCAACCTGTATAATTAATCCAATTTTATCTTCTAGGTTCTAGCAATAGCGAGAGCAAATGGAACTGGACAAGTACAGCAAGTATTGAAACATCCAGCACGAGACGGAAAAGTTATGAGAAATGCTCATTAAAACTAAGATCCCAAACCACTAACGACATGTGTTTACATCTTCCTAATGCTGCGAAAAATATCTACAAGGATAAACTCCAAACATTCGTCGGCCTTTACATAAACAACGAAAGGAAGAATGTGTATTGTCGGATAAACAAAGCGGGTAGTCAAAAGGCTAGAGCTTATTTTAAAAACTTGGACCCTGAAAGAAAAGATATGAAAAATAACCACTACTCAGAACGTTTCCAACATCCTGCTAGTGGCTTCTACCAGCTTCTGGGTATGCCCGTGGATGAAGCTTTAAAACGTTTCAGCTCATACAAGAAGTTTGTAATGGTTCGTCATCCGCTACAGCGATTTGTATCAGCTTACTATGAAGTTGTATTAGAAGGCCATGCTATTGGAAGAGGCATCAAGAACCTATCTGACCAATGTGGTTTTGAAGAAATCTGATAACCACCATCTGGACTATCAACAGTCGTGTCACCCCTGCCTCATGAAGTACGATTATGTAGGTAAAACAGAAACTCTAGCCTTGGACAACGCTGATCTAAGCGAATTACTAACCGGGGATCCCGACATTTTATATAAAAAGGGTCATGTAAATGAGCTTCTCTCGAGTGAGAATATAACTTCCGAAGATTTCAAATATGACGAGATTTTACGTGATTTTGAAAGGGAAAACCCTGACGCGTTCAAGAAGCTACTCGACTGGTACTCAGCAGATATGAGGCTATTTGGCTACACGTGGGTGAACGGTCACAGTGGATGTGAATATGGCAACCTGGGATGTTGCTGAAGAATGCATCACAGTCAGGCTGGGAATTGGATATCTTCTGGGGGCATGTCTGCTTCCACAAATACTATCGGTACTGGCAGGGAACTTACCGAAATAGGCAGCTTAGTTCTGCTGTTAACATATCTACAGACTGGAAAGTTAATGTATCATTTGAGAAGTTCGTTTGCGCTTTATATGATTAAGCACCAGTGTGTCTTCTCGGCTAGTATGATATTGTGTGGAAATTAGTGTTGCGAATTATCTTGTTGCAAAAATTAAGTGGGTCTTGGTTGTCTTCCCAGATGAGTATATACATTAGATAAATTAGTTGTAGCTCTGGCAACGTGATTTGCGAGTCTCTCAGTTCTCTTGCTGGAACCAACAATATGATAATACGACAACACGGCGGTGTGCTTCTATCGTATTATCGTATAATTGCGTTGTCGCCCTTGACATTGAGACGCTGAATACGACAGGGTAGTTCTGTCGTGTTGTTGGATTATCGCAGTCAGTGGGGTTCTGTCGCACTGCACGACAATACAACGGCCCTACAACAGGCAGAAGATGATGGTCACTTTGACCCGCCACAGTGTACAGTTGCCGTCTGCAGTTTATATGCGAGAAACCCTTTTACAGACGGACGGACGGCGAATGGACGAATAACACAAACTTAACCAGGGCCAAAAATGTACCGTTGCAGGAGTCCGGAGGCGACCGGAAATAACCCAGGAGGAAATGCAAATCAACTCAAAGACCAGCGTAATTGTAATGTTGCAGTGAAACCCACCTTAAGACCATCCCGAAATTAAGACAATTTAATTAAGAGGGCTTCCTTTGGCTTATGATCAGGACCCGAGTTTTTACTTAAGTCAAATTCTTAGCCAATCACATTGCCCAGATTGGTGACTCAAGTCAAAACTTAGACTTTAGTATGTTCGAGAACGCCGACCCTGGTAGCTTTTGATTCTGAGATCCAGTTGTATTTAACGTGGCTTTGACTAAAACAAAAAGGTGAAAGTAGACAACCGACTCCCTTGCACTGTATATCGCAGCTGAGAAAACAACAAAAACCGTCTTTTTATAAGAATAAGAATAAAAATATATGTTGTGCACCACTTTTACTATTATCATATATTATTAGTTTCTACATATATAAATTTTCATTCTATCTTA
>JAAUYG010178279.1_pt1 | contig 10525 bp, 11 predicted proteins | sample 7278091 | NCBI WGS metagenome assembly JAAUYG01 (sample SAMN14350201, study PRJNA611818) | marine sediment metagenome | isolation source: surface marine sediment (0.6m) | place: French Polynesia: Moorea | collected 2018-08
ACGACGCTCTTCCGATCTCTCTAACTGACTTGTCCCCTCGCCCCCCACCGCAAGACGGCAGCCAACAACTGAATTCACGCAACCGAAATCCCTGTTCACATGGAGAATGCCAATTCATGCCCGCTAACACTGACTGCTTCCCATTGTCGTCTTTCCGCTCACAGATATGCAGGACTGTGACAAAAAAAAATAAAGAAGAAAAAAATCTTTGGCCTTTGTCAGCTCTTCCTGGTGTGTAGCCCCCTGGATATCCAGATACCCGGGTAAGGAGTTTACCTCCAATTACAGGGACAGGTTTCTTTTCTTTTCTCTTCTGATTTTATTTTTCTTTCCTTCCCATCACAACGTCATTTCATTTGCAGTTTTCATGAAATCGAAAATTGACTTTGAACCTGCAGAAAGTGCAGAATTCAGGTCGTGTTCTGCAACCGCGTTGTGGAATATTGACGGAACTGTTGTTGGACAAAAGGTGCAGTGATTATGATTGCGCTTGATTGGACTGTGTTATTAACCCCTGATTTCAGCGACAAATCAGCTTGTCTAATGAAGCACTGGGGCATAGATGAGAGAAAAGTCGACAGTACAATGGTGATTGCTTTGTTGTTGGGAAGATGTGAATGAACTGTATTTTGACAACGTTCTGTTTGCATCTGAGTTTTTTGGGGTTTTTTTTTTTTTTCAACAATTGCAAGCTTTCTCCCTGGAAAGTTAAATTCCGCCTCACCCCACCCGACTGTTTTATGAAACATTTTCAAAACTTTCAAATTTTGTGCTCAACTTTTCTGATGTGCATCTTTTAAAATGTTGTACTTTGTGTACTTGTGATGTAAAGGTTAAGACTGAATGTACTGAAGGTTAATACAAAAGCACATTCAGTGCATATTTCTAATTCTATTGATTTTGTTGCACTGCGTCAATTAGTGACTTCGAGATGACGCGAAATCTGATGTTTTCATGTTGAAAAAAAGTTGAACGACAAAGGCCCATAATTAGTACTATCAGTTGATTCAAAGATATCAGAACAAGTTTTACATTGCCTCGGATTCCCTCTCTAACAGCACTCCAGTCAGTGCTAAATTATTGATCAAAATGCACTTTTGGAACAAGGGACGGGCTGCAGCGATTAGTGTTGACAGATTTCATGCTTTTGGCAAGATGTTCTTGAGCTTTGCGTTGGGATGTCCATTCCAGTATCAACACTTCAAGCGAACCCCCTCCACCCGCGAAGATGGGGTTTCCACCCTCCCTTGTTTTTGTCCAGCCCCAATGTGTGGCTTCAATGCTGGCTGCATTCAAAGCCAAAGTGCCTGCAGGTCTCTTTGTGGCAGTCCTCTTTGTTTGCTTTTCTGAGATCGCTCACCCAAATGCTAACCAAGGACAGAACAGGATTGCTTGGTTTATCAACTGCTTTCAGCCATCTTTTTTGCGCTGATGGGAAAAATAGATGTTTGGACTTCGCAGCTCTTAGCATCAGCAGGGAGGCAGCAGCCATGGGAGGGAGTAACATCCATGGGGGCGTGCCACTGATCGGGGATGACATCCATGATATGGGAGGGGGTATATAACACTTCCAGCAACGAGGAGGACCCACACAGCCGGGGGGGGGATAAACCAAAAAGTCTTCTGCCTGAAGCACAAAAAGTTTCAACTTCGTGCCTTTTTCGAAGCCTGGGAAGAAATAAAACGCTCTGACGCAGAGGACAAAACTCCAAACCAAAATGGGTTGCAAGGTCTGGAAACAAGATGTTGTCTTGTTGGTCATCAGATTCATCCTGATGCAAAGGAAAAATGAAAAGAAGAGAAGGAAGAATGGCTTTGTAAATTGAACTGTCATATCTAATTATTGAGCTCAACTTGGTCTGTCCAAGTGAGGCACATTTACTATGATATGTACATCCATTCAAGATGCTTTTAGTCACAATTCCCATCCATGTTTAATGTCGAAGACATAATCAGAGCATTTCCTTTGCCCCTTCCTTCTTTTTGCTGAAACGGGACTTTACTGGGGGAGGGGTTGGATTTTTTATTTCCAGGTGTGACTCTTTGAAGAGGCGACCAAATGGGAAGATGCCCCCTGTGTCCCTTCAGTGCTTTTTCTGGCACCTGAGTTTGGCAGTGACACTGACTGGAATCTGTCGAATTTACACTCAAACAGGCAGAGAGACATTTGTGTGTCAGCAAGAAATAAATTTCTTTACTAACTGTTGCGTAATGACATTCCCCTTGGTCAAATGGAACTGTCCTTTGAGACATTCTGAGAGTGCGCCAGGAAAAATGCGAAAGCGATGGTGTTCTGTGGGTCATGCAAGCGCGAAAAAAAAATCAAGGTGTTGCTTCGTTTTGTTTTCCTCAGGAGAGAGGTTTTTCAACCTCGACACTGTTTCCATCCAGCTTTTGAAGCCAAAATCATAGATTTTTTCACCACAGCTCATTTTGATGCCTCTGTTGCAAAATGCGATAAATTATGCAGCACAACGTGTCGAGTTGTTTTGGTTATTCAAGACAGGCCGGTGCTTCTTTATTCCAGTATTGAGCCTTTCCACCTGCCACTGACTAATATTTCAACAAAAACGCAAACACTTCTCATGTTTTGCCTTTCAAAACCAGAAAACACACTGCAGGGAGGCAAGCAAGGGGAAATGACATCATTGTGAAAGAACAAGCACTCAATAAAAATCCCGTTGCTTTGTGCGAATTTGAACAGGAGACAGGTTGAAGGAGTTCATTCTCTGAGATCTGGAAATGTTACAAGGTTGACGCGGGAGGCTTTTGTGAAGCCAGTCGTCGTCGGTGCACTTCATTCGCCATAAACACGTTAAATTTGGTGCCATGCAAACCCACAGGTTTTCATTCCGTGCATTTGCATTTTTCATGCTAAGATCTCTGCCCACACAGTGAACAACAATAAGAAATGGCCAACTCTGAACTGCCCATAATGAGAGAACAAATCCGAGTGTAGGTGGAAGAGCAGGCTCGTAATATATAATTCCCCGTTGGAAACTGCACAGCCAAATGAACTGAACCAAAGTTTTGCGTTTTTCTCTGGGCTTAGTCGGGTGACAAATTCACAGACTGTAAATTGATCAACAGGAAGCTCCAATATGAAACTCTCAAATGTGCTGCTTGGATGAAAATTTCACTGAAATGAAAAGAGTATTTTGTCCTCCCCTGAAACAGGCACCCCCCCCCAAACAAAATTGTTTTCAATGATCAGGGTGGTTTTGTTCCTTTGGGAAAACGAGAAAAACATGTACCGAACGCCAATTGTGTAGGATTATGATTTGTTTTTCAAGTCGAGATTTGGCTGAACAAAAGCTCGAGCGCAAGAGGCCCAGCTCTCCATCAGTGCACAACACTTGTCTCTTTGATCTTTGACAATGTCAGAAGGAACACAGCTAACAACTGGAGCCAGGAGAAGATTTTGCAAAAATCTTTCTTGAAATTTTGCCCACTTCTTGTTCTTTGATCCAAAACAATCAATGGGATGTTGTTGACCATGATGTGAACACATTTGCAAGAAAAGATGTGAGAATAGATTTTTGCTCACGGGGCCCTGACTTGGAAACGTAAATTTTTTGTCAAATAATGTTTATAGTTTTTGATTCCGAAAGGCAGTTGGATGTTAGCTGTTGCTGAAATGTGTTGTTCCTTCCATGGGTCACATCAGGTCTCCAAACGCTTTGCAGACTGTGAATTCTTGCAGGTTCAGGATCTTTGTCTGTCAATGACACGTTTCCAAGGATACTGACATAAACGCAAAAACGCATTCCGCAAAGGTGTGAATTGGGGTTTGTGCTTGCTTCGTGAGTCAGTTATCAAAGTGCGATTTTAATGTTTGATGGTGATGTTGTCAATTTTGTGTCAAAACAATCAAAACAAGCTGAAGTTTCTGATTGTCTTCGGATCTTCTGGGCGACACACTTCCTTTCAACAGCGTTCTAAGTATTCAAGACACATGTAAGAGAATATTTTCCGAGAGACAAAGATTTTAATTATTTGGAATTCCACAAAGAGACAAAAGAAAAGAATGACATTTAAAATGGTGATTACCTGTGGAAACTTGACAGCCGGCTTAATTAGGCTTCCTTGTATAGTTTCAAAGAGAAAGGAATTTTGAAAGTTGCCTTCTAAATTTACTTGACTCCTGTTACGACACAATAGTTTTATTTGAAAAAAGGCTGAGAATTTTCAAGTTCTTGGATGAAAGAAACTGAAATGCCTTTTTGAGGTGTGATGATCGGTTGACAAAGTTTCAAAAGTATCTTGAAAACTTTTCGCAAGAAAGGCTGTCACCGTCAGTTTTGCTGTTAACCACTTGAAAAAAGTTCTGGTTTGTGTGTGCATTTGCACCTTTTTTATTGGTCTGTTGTGAACAATTGAGGGAAAAAACGGGAAGTGGACATCAGCCAAAAAGTCATTCGCTGCCGTGTTGCTGCAGTGGAGGGTGGCATGTCAGGGGAAGGCTGCATAATGGTCGCAACTTTTGGTGGGGTGGCACATTGGTGGAGGAGTGGTATGTTAGTGGAGGGTGGCATGGACCAGAGGGAGGAGTACTTAGCCCAACACCCCCAAGGTTGAGGAGTCTGTGTTGGTTGTGCAGTTGTTCGTTCAATATGGGTGCGATGCCCCCTATAGTCCACAGTCAAGCCCCACTCCCATTGAAGGAACCCCCTGTGGTGGACCGGAGGAAGCCCTCCCCCAAATGCCAACCAGCACCCAAATACACGCAGCACACACACACACACGAAGGCTCAGCTCCCCTGTAGCATCGCACAGCTAACAGATGCAAGCTGTTGAATTCAGCTCTCCCAATGATCTCGAGCCAGAAGCTTCAACAAAAACAAAACAATCGATTTCTGTTGTGGATCTTGAACAGAGAAATCTTTTTTCTTGTTCTCATTGGTGCAGGGGTTTTGATCTTTGACCCGATCATGCATAAATCTGATTGGCTGATTTCTGTGTCAGAGTGAGGCTCTCCAGGGACAGGGGTCAGGGAAGAGAAAGAGAGTCAATCAATCATCGGGGACTAAATGAGAAAACTCAATATCTGATGAGTCCCATGGGGTCTGGGTAAAATGACAATTGATCTTTTTTATTTCCTTCATATTTCACATTTTATTTACTCTCTGTACATTTATGGTAATTGCCTGGCGTCTGAATGAGACCGTTCTTGTTTTGTTTCTGGGGTTTGGAGATTCCGAGTTTCGTGCCTTTTGTATTTTCCGATGATAGTGATGATTGTGTCTCCACTGCGCTCCAACGTCAAAAGGCCGAACAACCTTTGCTAAAAAAGGGAGATTTTGAACACAGTTGCTACTTTGCTGTTGGGAAAAGCAAAAGCGGCAGAAGATGACAACGAAACGAAAAGCAGAAAGTTTTCCACTGAAAATGATTGTGAACCACAGGGTGTCAGCGATCGATGCCTTGTCAATAGACAAACACATGTTGAAAGCTGCAAATCAACTCAACCTGAATCAGAGGAGTTGTACAGCAGGTAAAAAACAGATGTCAAAGAAACATCCCCAAGGTCGCAAATGTTTCATGTTTCCACTGAGTTCACTGCAGCGTGAAATCACTTTCATTAAAAGATGAATCCATAGAAAACTGCTCAGATCTATACAAAACATTTTCAGACAGATTTCAGTCAATGCTTGTGTGGATACAAAGAAAGTTTGTCCACAATGCACATTGCATACGGTGAAATAGTTACACAGAGTGAATTTCTCTTGGAAAGCTCGTGTGCAATTCTGAGGATGACGGAGAAAAAAGAAAAACACAAAGGTTCGAATGTCTTTTTTTGCACTTCACAGGTTGCCTGGGCAACGCATACTCTACCCCACAAAAAGAATATTTTCATTTGTATTTTCCATGTGAAATAATGTTTGCCAACCGATGACTCAATTTGGGGAATTGAATTTACTTTGATGAGACTTGAGAGGCATGGGTCTTTGTGTCTAATAGAGCACTGGTGAAACCTTGCAGACATGCAGAAGCACCAGGTTAGCGAAACATTGATGGCGAGACAGACCGGAGAAACAATTTTAAAATTGTGGGTCTATGTTGTTGAGAGACTTTGTGCATTGAGTGTGGGGCCGTTTCTTTTGTCTCTTGAAATCACGTCCCAAAAAGCTCACCTTTGTTCTGCAGACCCTGCGTAAATGGGATTGGCCAAGGCCTGAGGACTTGGTTGACCCCCTTTTGGGGACAGCACGGGACCACTGCCTGCAGGGTTTGAGGGGTGTTTGGCAAGTGCGTCCGGTTTGGTCTCCGGCGTGTCAGAAGAAAAAAAAAACAAAAAGCAAGAGCACGCTTTGATTTGTTATGGGAGTGTGAGTGAAAAAGTTTTTGAGGGTGAGCCTTGTGGCCACAAAGGTGGTCTGGTCAGGCCGAGGCCCAGTCTAACCCTCTTTTTTGCTGTGTTTTTATTAGAAATTTTTGTTTTATTTTGTTTTTGTCAATGGATCAGTCACGGACTTTCAAACCATATGTTTTGGTGTTGGTGAAACAACTGTGTTTGGAGTGATCTGATTTTATGACAGAATCCTTTGTCTCCTGATCCCATAAATTGCGCAAAGATGCTACCGGATTTTCCATAAATCTGATTGGATGGTTAACATATCTCGGAATGAGGCTACGCGGGTCAGGGGATCACATCGTCAATCAATGAGCAATGTGTTTCCGGTTGTTGTTTCCTTTTTGCAAACAAGGAAAAGAAACAAGAAATTGGAATGCTCGTCGTCATCATCGTATTCTAAAGCATGGGTACATATACATTTGAACAAAGGAAGAAATGAATGGCAAAAGATCCAGAAAAGCCTGAAAAATCCAAAGATCCTGTCCTGTGCAGTGTTCAGAAACATGCATGAACATCCCCGTCAGAATTGAATGAAGAGAAATGCAACAGAGGATCTCCATGGACAACAAACGAACAACAAAAGCAAACTTTAAAAATCCCCAAAAAGTGTTTTTTTTGTGAGAAATGTATTTTCTGCTGATTGGCCTCATGTGAAGATAATGACACATGCTCATGCATTTTATGCACAAAATAGTTGAGAACTTCAGGCACAGCATCGCCACTGTAACAGGACACATCAAGATTGCTGGAGTTTCCTTTGGGCAGCCCAGAGTGAAGCGGGTTGACAAATGACATGTGAGTGGAAGAAAAACTCAGGTTGTAAACAATCTTCTGGCCCTCCCTTGTTGGTCATGAGAGATTTTCTTTTTCTGTGTTGAAGGCCATGAAACACCAGTCCGTATCTGGTTGAGATGTTCAAATGTGACGCAGGACAATCGCAGTTTTGCTTCTCAAATTTTCTTTTTCTTAGGCAACAAAACTCGTGGGTAACCCAGGACAGGAAAAGCCTTGTTGGCGTTACTGATCTCTAAAAACAAGGACCTGCATGGATTCTCTGGATGTGCACATGCATTCTGTTCTCTCCGTCTTCATTGTCAGACAAATGAGAATCTTGTCTTGTTTTACTTCACACTGCAATGTATCAAACTGTTTTAATCAAGTGCCAGGCCATACCTTCATCATTATGAACCATTATCACTGCTATTATTCAAAGCTCGTTAAAACTCTCGATGTAAATGAAGACAGATTGCCTCCAACGATAAGTGTTTTCAGTGACGAAAACAGCTGAAAGTGCCTTCATGAGCAATTTAAGGGTTCGTTCTTTTCTTCTCTGCATCACATTGACTTCACGCTCACAACAAGACGGTTGCATCATCTTTTGGCCTGTCTCTTTTGGTGGGTGGCATTTTCCAGATTTTATTTCTCTTTTTATGTTTCTATTTGATGGCTTCAGGTGGAAGTATGGTTGGGCATTTTCTGACTCTTTAGTGTGACTAGCATTCAGGAAAAATTAAAATGTTTTGGACAAACCCTGTGCCGCAGTATCCTGCAGGATCCTGTAGATTTGCTGGTGAGCCCACAGGGCTTCTGCATCTTTGGTATGGCTCCTGGTTTATTGCATCCCATAGTATTTTTCCCTGCAAAGTGAGAAAATAGACCGCACAAAAGGCTTGATCATACACGGTCATGACGAAGTAACTTTGTTGGAATTGCCTTTCAAGGCAGGCTCAGAGAGCGATCATGGAACCGACACGGGTCGAGATGAGTTTCCGTGAAATCTGGTGTCGTCAAAGAGTGCATGCAGAACACATTTCGCAACAACGAGAAAAAAAACTGGTCCATCCTGAGTGCCGAGTCCTGGACTCAATTTGATCCACAATGGAACTGTTCTATTTAACCTGATTATCAGGTTGTAATGTTCAGTCTCCAGATGACAAAAAGTGAACACTTAACACTTTTGAGGAGCGTAATCACGTTAGAAACCAGAAGGTCATCGCCGAGTTTCCATGGCAACGTTTTATTAATGTATCACAGGATAACATCTGAAAAGCACGATACATCACAGGAAAGTCATAACTGTCAATTGCTACCCGAATAAATATCACTCAAAACTAGAAATTATCAACACATAGATCTGCTTGGCTTTTATCTGCGACACCAAAATCCACTTATTTTGACACTAAATCTTTGGCCGTGCCCTTTTATGATCACGGAGCAGTCTTCAAACAATGGCTTCAACAATCTGTTTGATTTGTTCTGCATGTGCATGTGCTGTCACGAGTGCATCTGGAATGGGGGGATCTGCAGCTCAAAAGGTACATTGCTTTTCGGACCAGGGGTCCTGCAAACCGATTGGTCTCCAAAACCATTTTGCGCAGGTTGCCAGGAGAGACCATGTAACTTTTTTGTTTCACCTTTGAATGGTTTGTCCAAAAATACAATCATGTCTTAACAGAGAATGTCATGTCCCAACAGAGAATTAATGTCTTCAAATGCATGTTTTTATTGGAAAGAATAACACCAAAGTTCAAAATTTTTTTCACAAAAAAGAAAGAATGTGTGTACGTGCTGCATGCGCATGCAAGTCTTGCAAAAAAGATTTGTTGAAGTGCAGAGTGACAATGGTACAAGGCATATATCAACATACAATGGTTTCCGTGGCAGTTTATGTGACAACCACAGAGCAGGAAACAATTAAAACACATTGACCCTTCAACCCTTGGTCATGTCGGAAACGTACCGCACTAATTAATTACATTTCCTCATATTTTACACTGACATAGAATGACAAAAACGCATAATGGTCAAGTTAGGTGCTGCAGTCTGTTCTTGCGTTTAATGCAAGCTTCTTAATTCAGCTGATGTCGCAGGCGTAGGAATTGATAACTACATCGAAAACACGGACCAGCTTCCATGTGAAATGTGCAGAATAAGTTTGTCTCTTGGGCTGATTTGGTAAAGATGAATATTAGGCTAGCCTATGTAATGTGAAGTGCGAGCATACACATTGTATCTGAAAACGAGAATACTTGGTGGCATTGTGTCGGGCCTTGCTTCACCCACAGCTGGGTGTAGAGCCTGCAGGGAGAATATGTACATGAAACACAGAAATGCCAAAACAAAAAGCAAAAGGGGAAACTTTGGAGGGTGGGGGGGTGAAAAAATTTTGACCAGAATCTGAAAACTCAAAATGGTATGAAATATCCAAAAATTCCAAAAAAGTAAAAGTGACAAAAAAAAAAAAAAAAAAAAATTGGGGAAAAAATTTTAGGGACAAAAAAAATTTGCTCAGAAAAGGGTGAGCTGCTAGAAATCATGTTTCAAAGGGGGCCTATGGATGGATGGAGAAACAGATTGGAGTGACAACAAAAGTCACCAGCTGCGTTTGCATAAAAATTGTTTTGAGCAAAACGGAATCTAGGCCTATAGCTTTCAGAATTTTGGAGAATGCTTCACATATTCACATGCATCAATCTGTCCCCAACAAATCCCTTCAATTTGGCAAGAACCTTGGGGAAATGTACCCACAGACAGCAACGACACCCAAAATGAAATTAGTCACATTATTCATAATGTGGCGAACAGAGAGTGCTTCATAATTCATACTGTAGAAATAAACACGTCCTGTTGAGACACACAGAACTCATTCTTGAGCAGGAATTTTTGTCTTTGAGAGGCACCGTCCAAAAACAGGTGGCTGGTACATTCCTGGGCGAATTTTCCCTCCTTCTGCGTGGAGCGCGGTGGAATGAGACTTGTACCAATGAGAACCCAAGGTTCCCTGCATAGAAAGAAACCATTTGAGTCAGTCTGTTGAAGGAACATGTTTCTTTTGCTGTATATTTGTCACAATCAAGCACAGAAATCAGCCAACACATTGTGTTGACATTGACATTGTAGACATTGTGTGTTTCGAGAAGGAAAATACAAATATTTCTGGAATAATCTTCCCACAAACAGGTTGTTGTCCCTAAAATTGCGTGGGCGATTCTATACTTGTCCTTTTCTAGTCCCGTGGTTACAGGTCTTCTTGCCAGAACCGGGGCAGTGCCAACTTCATGTGTCCCGCAATATACTGAAGCCTGTTTTATTTTGTCACATGTTGTGTCATGTTGACTTTATTGATTGTCTGTAGAAGGATCTCAATTTGGCCGTTTCTTCAATTGGCCC
>JAAUYG010191209.1_pt1 | contig 10525 bp, 7 predicted proteins | sample 7278091 | NCBI WGS metagenome assembly JAAUYG01 (sample SAMN14350201, study PRJNA611818) | marine sediment metagenome | isolation source: surface marine sediment (0.6m) | place: French Polynesia: Moorea | collected 2018-08
AATCGTAATCTGCTTTCTGACTAAGTAATCGTAATCGTAATTGTAATCGTGAAATTGAAAGTAATCGTAATCATAATGATTACACCTTACAATGTAATCGCCCCAAGTCTGCTAGTGATACTAGCACCGATATATACTGTATGTACAAAATGGCATTCGTGGCAAAATGCTGAAATCTGTAGGTTGAAGTACTTGAGGTATGTGATTGAATATTTCATTCAGGTTCTTTGCAAATAAGAAGTTTCATATTCAGATGCATTTAAACTGTCATTAAACTGCTTCTAGTTATATGCAATTCCAGTTCCATTGCAGATATATCACCAGGTGGCGTTGGAATTCAGATAGCTGCACCACCACGAGACGGTGAAGCCAACGTAGAACTATGTCGCTATCTGGCTGGAGTATTTGGGGTGAAAAAGTCTGCAGTCTCAATTGACAAGGTACCATATAATCTTGAAGTGCATAGCACTGGCTATTCTATCCAGATTTATCTCCTGTTCAAAACATACTAATCTCGGTAAAAAAAAGTCTGTGAGTACTTAATATATTAGAATTATGAATCATTATATACCTGCAAAATCTCTATACTGCATTTGTTCAATGATTTGCAAGTTTGTCCAGGATGTGCATGTGTTCGTGCATACACAAATAAATTGTTGAACTTGTGCGAGAACCCTTAAAATATTTGTGTTACCATAGTGGGGCATGTTAAAAATGTTCTATTTCTAAGCATGGTTGGTGTTTGTTATGTCTCAGGGATCAAAATCCAGGACGAAGCAAGTAACAGTGGAGGGAGACAGCTTAAGCCCTGAGGTGATCCTGGCAAAGCTGGAGGCAGAGCGGGACAATGGCTAGCTGGACGGTGGATTGTCACTTCAGTGTTTCCGAACATCTGCCTGAATGAATCTGATGGGTGTTAGTAGATTAGGTGGCACTTCAGAAATGGTCGTCCTCGTTTGTCAAAGCATGCAAAGAATGGCGACTAAATGCACTTGCCACATACCGGTAATTACAAGAAGTGAATCTTAATGTTGTGTATTTTCTCTGTATTTTTTTCAGAAGACAAGATACCACAATAAATTTGTCATATTTTATTTAAATGGATGATTTTTTTGGAAGAATTTATTGTCATACAAGCATAACATGGAAATAAACTGCTTCTCACAAGATCAATTTTGAGGTCTGGCATTATTGATCTTTGCCGATAACTTGTTCTTTGCAAGCTTTCATAATTTTGGGCTTGCAAAGTGCAGACCCAAAGTGAAAACATTTACCTGTTCATTATAGCAATTATAGCCCAGGCTTACACTTAGATAGCAGTACTTTGGATGGGTACATCTTGCATCAATACAAAATCATATAACCATCACATTTCTTGTGTAGCAACAGATTGTATATTACATTACAGTGTACAAAACAACAAAGAACGGCATGAAATAACCATTTTTAGCTCTGCTTGACTATGTCAGCAGAGCTCATGATCTAATATAGGGCAATTCACAGTAATCTGGTTTAAAGGTTCCAGTATCCAGCACTGCAACGCTATGCTTTTATAACGGTATCATTTCAACTGTATTGTTCCATGCTGCCCCCTACACATATTTACGGGTACTGGCATTTAATTTGGTACGGGTGGTGACCAACTGCCTCAGCGAAGATCACATGATGCTCGGAAGTTGCACATACAGCAAAATCTCTATTCCAAACTGCACAGACAACCCATATGTATTATGTACAGTAAATGCAGACTAAGTTCCCTAAGACTGGGGACTGAAATTATTTTCACGGCCTTGTCAGAAGGGTCCAGCAGATGTACGCCGAGTGACTAGAGGATACATGTATATACACTATTAAATAGCAATAAATTACAGACCTCATAATCCACAATACTAGAAAAGATAAACATATACAGTGGTCCCTCTCTTAGTGGCCACTCTCAACAGAGGGCACCCCTTTCTAATGTGGCCAGCCATTTTGCCGCTGCTATTATTAATGCAGTTCTCCCCCTCACCAAAGGCCACCTCCCTAATATGGCCACAATTTGAAGACAAATAGGGTGGCTTTATTAAGAGAGGGACTACTGTAAATTGGTATTATACAGTGCTATCACTGATAAATTGAGGCTGCAAATGTTACAAATCTATTTGAAAATAATAAATCCACTACCGTAAAAGTATACATTAGTAAATAGAACATGTACTGGCATCACTTCAATACATTCAGTTCCAGCATTGGAAAAGTTGCAGAATTTAGCTTTCACTGTGCGACCACCATGACAACTACATGTATCTATATAGGTACCTGTTTTACCTTGGCTAAAAAGCTATACCGGTAGATTGAGTGAGCCACTGAATTTTCTCCTGCAGGCACAGTCTCTATGAGCGGGACATTAATACAATAATATAATGGTACTCCTTTGGTAATCTTCACTTAATCAACATTTGGCAGGTTCATGACGATGTTATCTTTCCAGCCACAGTCGTGGATACAGCTTGTTTTGACTTGCTTGGAACTACTTCCTCCAGTACTGGAATCGAAACAATAGCTGAGGTCAAACGTAATTTATATATGCTTCATATGTTTGGCAGCACCTTTATACTGAACTTCATCATCTGTGATTTTAACTAGCTTGGAATCATTTTAAATCATTGCCTTTTATCATATGGAACGGATAGCATGAGACATAGGCCCATATTATTGGGAAATAATTTATAATATGATTAAAACAGAATATTTGCAAGGCGGAAGACCGGTCTCCTGCAAGCCGAGTACTTTGACACTTTTTGACTGACAAATGTCTGTCATGTTTATCAGAAAATGGCAATAGCTGCAGGTGAGCCAGGTATCCCGGCTAAATATTGTTAGATTGCTTGGCTCCTCCCATCCAGTTCTGCACTCGGCCAAAGAATGTCAAATTTGCTACCAGCCAAATTACTGGTATTCAAATACAAGGTCACATGTTTATGTAAAATGGTGCAATTTTAGAATCCTTCCATTTTATAGCTGTACACTTCATTCTTTGAAAAGGAAGAGCTGCCATTTAAACGTTTAAACTTTTACCTGTGCGATCTTGTGCATCTGTTCCATCATGGCAGCCATAGTGGATGACACACTAACGTCAATCAGGCTCTGCATGTAATGCACGGCTTCCTCATCTGTTAGATCCAGGCGGAATTTGTCCTGTACCTACATGACATGACAAAGGTATTGTTACTAATTATTATAACTACATAACCACTATTATTTGTATTATTAATACATTTTCACAATAAAGCCTCTTTACACAGCTTCATGTTCTGCAAATCTGTTTCATTGACATGCATCCAAGCTGCATATTGGTTACAATGGTGCCAGTGGATCTGTTGATATTCATACCGATATTAAACCATATTTCAGTTATTTTGTGGGATCATGTCTCTTTATATATATACATTAACAGATCTTCATACAAACTTATTAGTTACATGGAGTGTTTGATGTCTCATTTGCAATCTTGATTCCATGTCTGATCCTAACAATAACACTTTAAAACAGTGTTTAAGGATGAATGTTGCAACGACAAGTACATGTATCGTAAGAGTTACACTTGAATTTTGGATGAACCATCATTACATGGATTATTCAGTAGGTATCAAACTTAAACACAGCCATGTGACATTGCTCAAATACCCAATTGGAGCATTGTATAACACAGGACCAACAACGGAACCCTGTTACAACCCCTGGTCACAGACCTTCTTCACTGCTTTATCAGGCTCCAGGGCGATGTCCGGGACATTGGCATCCACCATCAGCGAAAACAGGTTCAGGATGAGGTTTGCAGATCTGTGTAGGAGAAGGATTTCTTATTGATAAGCACAGTTGCATAAAAACTTTCAACATTTGCTTTCATACATATGTGATGCATACTTAGGCAGTACTTCAAAGAAATGGTACAGGTTCTAGGTTCTGCCATGCAGTTCTCAGTAGAGTAGAACCTCTCTTAAAAGACCACCCCTTTGGACATAGAAATATGGTCTATCAAGACAGGTGGTCTTTGGTGACAGGTTTAATTGCATTGAAATGTAGAACCTTCTGCCAGAAATACAAGGTCCCTCAAGACAGGTGGTCTCTCATGGCAGTGGTCTCTCAAGACAGGTTTCACTGTAACTTGGAAATAACGGCACAATCTTCTGTTTCCTATACTCTTTTCACAGAAGCGAATATTTTACATCTAAAGAATCAACTGGTGGGTTTCATTTCATTCCCAACCTGCGTAAATGTAGATACGCAGTGTAACACAGCTTTTTGAAGTCTATGAAGTGTTCGCTGTTGCTTCCTCCCATGGCATCCACCATTTCTTTGCTGAGCTTCATTGGAGGTGGCATGGCTTTAGGGTCCCTCCCAAGAATGTAACCAAAGTCCACATGGAAAAGTTTCCCTGGGGAGTTAAAAAGTACAAAGTATTTTCTATAATAGGTATACATATACATATAGGTACTCCACACTTCAATGCTTACTTCTAAAGTCTTCTAAACAATTTAAGAATAACTATCGGTACATGCTGTGCATGTATCTGCATAAAATAAATTTCTGGAAATAACATGGAAACTGCATGCACCAAACATAATTTTATGTGATTTGTTCTGTTATGCCATTGCACAGTAGCACAGGAATAATCTCTGGCTTGTGAAGAATTTATATGCATTATCAAAACTAAAAAAGCCTTTCTAACATACAAACATGTCTATCAAACAAATGAACAATCGGACTGGCTAACAAGAATGTACAGCTATCAGTATTTCCCATAAATGTCCTTTCACAAGTATGTTTTATTACCATAGTACATGTCTGATTTTCAAAGGTAACACCAAAAAGCCCTGTTAAAATGGTTGGGTACATCCACATGATGTGCCGTGGCAACACACTTACCATTTGGGGTAAGTAACAGGTTATCAAGATGTCTATCCCCCACACCAAGTAGGTAAGTGATCACGCAGTAGCCAGCTGAAACAGTGGGAACAAATATAATACATGAAAGGAAGGCATGAAGTTCCTTTAAAGTTAACAATGTGTATACTAATAAGAAAGTAAAATTTTTACAGGCAAAGATGTATAGTGAACCTAGAAATAATAATATAATTCATACCTGGTGCAACTAAAGACTTGTCTGAACTTATTAGTTTTACTATGGACTCCGTATTTCATGATTTATTACCTTAATAAATTTCCCAATACCAATGGTTCTTCAGTTTAGTGAGGTCATTCTTATTTAAATTCTGAAGTGTAACACATCCAGCCAAATTCTGATTTTCAACGTACAATTCATGGTCATTTCATTTGAGCTATATATACATTGTAGCTGTAACCTATGTTATGAACAAACTACATGTACATGATCTACCACTAGTCTAAGCACCCAGGCAACTGAAGCCATAAGGAAAAGAAACTTACCACAACTTTTAATGTAGTTGTCCAGAACTTCAGGTGCAATTCCCAGAGGAGCAGCTTCCGATGGCGCGTGTTTACGGAAGTAGTTGAGTATGGAACCTTCATTAGACACCACATCTGCCACGGCCGAGGACTCGATGAACTGCAGAAATCCTAAGAAAGGGGTTTTCAACTTTCAAACTTTCAGAAACACTCTCAAACTTGGAACACAGGTTTTAGTGTGCACTTGAATTCTAAACAAGTCAATTCAAAAATGTTATAATCAGCAAAAACTTTGCATATTTGTGTTCTCTGTGTTGGGATAATAGAACTGTTAAGAACACACATTACACACAAAATGTTTTCTCACAATTTCATGAATTTGGTAAAGAAGTTGCTTTGAGACTTTAAAACAACAAGCATGCTATCCTACCGTTATAAATTCCTGACTGTGGCTACCTACCGTGTTTACTGCTGGTAGCAAGGACTTTGTAAGGAGTGAGCTTTAGATCCAAATTCTCCCTCCTCAGCAACTGAAACAATATAGGATTATTGGAATTCAATATCTGTGGTGCTTCAGGTATTTCAATGTAATTTTACAGTCTATGTTTCGCTCTGTTTTATCTGAGGATGTGCTGAAGTTCTTCTTTCAACCTAAACTACCACAACATTTTAACTTTTAGCTTTCCACAACAGAAAGTTCTTGCGCCTTCTTCTAAGCCATGAAATACCAGTACCCTTCAGCATCTGTCCAAATTGCACTGACAAGTAGCTTGGGGACACAGTGCTTCGTGCAATTTAAAGACCCCCTCCATGAAGATGTCCCTGTATTAATGACTACATATTAGTGACACCACTCATATATATTTCAAAATAACTATCCCTTCCATTTTAAGACAACTTTCAATTTAAGACCATATTTTGTTTCTGGCTGAGTGGGTGTTTTTAAAGTGCAGGGACTGCTCTATAAAATAAATGGCACATCCATACTCAGAAATGACCAGAGATCTGATCCGTACACGGACAAATGTACCTTGTCCATCAGCATAATAATCTGGAGCACCAGCTGATCCTGACGTAGGTCATCACCGTGCTTAAACATCGACACATAGCTGCTGCCCTCTGTTGTCAGAAATGTGAAGCGGCAAGGCATAAGCGCACTCTGTGGGAAGAAAGAGGTGAATGCTGATGGGATTAGAATAGTAGTACATGTAGTAGTAGCAGTAGGTAGCAGTAGTTTATTCTCAGATCTGCACCAAATACAAACAAAAGGTATAACAAGCGCATAGAATAACAAGGACATTTCATGATCCACGAGGCTGCAGCCCACGCTAGACGCACAGGACAAACTGCTGGATACACAAAGGATGTTTCTGCAGCTTTGTCCACAATATGCATTTTACCTGGTCAGCTATTGATCTGATCATTTAGTCTCTCAAATATACCTGGTATTTTAGGACTTGAAATTAGGTGGTACATAAAACAGAAACAGCCTGTAGTTTAGCAAAGGCACCTTAAAGAGCAGAGCCGTCTCACTGACTATTCCATGGATCTTTGCTTCTGGATCCAGTGGCAGAGGGATGGGGTCAAAAGTTGCGAAGTTAAATTTCAGTGCTTCTGGATCAACCAAAAGAGCTTGAAGTTTTTCCATCTGGAACAAATGCAGAAAAAGAATAACAATGAGTATGATATACATTCACATGATTACAGAATACTTACCTATTTTTAAAGAGTCGGTCTTTTCATTATATGAATTTTAGGATAGGATGATATATAATTATATACTAAATAGGCAAGGATGAAAACTGTCAAGCACAACATTGCTAAATGGTTAACCACAGTAATGTGGAATTTTACCCTGAGGTTTTCTTTTTCTGGTATTAATACTGGAAATTGATTCAGGAAGTTCCACATAACAGGCAAAAGGCATCATTGAAATACGCTTCAGTTCCACAAAGTTACTAACACTACTACACGCATTATTACCAACACTACCACTGCTGGTACTAATGAATCAACCAGCAGGAAATGGAATTAATTTGTGCAGCTTTCTAATGAGGTACCTTTTTCTTCCTATTGCCGCTCTCTCTGGCCACAATCTTGACCAACTGAACCAATCTTTCCAAGAATGTCTGTTGCCTAGCCATGATTGCTCTCTGCTGACGGCATTCCAACCCACCCTGGTATATACAAACAAATACCGGTACTGGCATTAACACCTCAAAGAAATCACTGCTGTTAAATGAAGAAATCTTACAGACAGCTTTGTATATAGGCTAGATTTGTTCTGAGGTAAGACCCACCCTTCTCCAAATTAGGAATGCTTTGAACTGGAGTCTACGATAGTCGTAGAGATTTACAGGCATGTAACTGGAGGTACGCTGACAGGGTGGATCCAGTAGAAGCCTAATGTGAATTTGTTTCCATTCCCTACAATTTGCAATATGTACCAAGGGCGTTTATGTAAAGTTTATATTGCAAGTTGAGTATGGTAGAACCCGGAAATAAGACCGGCCTTGGTAAGGGCAAAGTGGTCTTAATTCTGGGGTTGTCTTTAAGCACAAACAATCCAGTAGTCTCATTGTAATAAGACCACCCTCTTTTGCTAAGAAACTGTGGAGTCACTGGAGAATTCGAATTCAGTGAAGAGGGAGAAGTAAGTACACTGATAGTAGCAGTGACAAAGATTTATGGCCATATTAGAGAGGGTGGTCTTTCTTGAGAGTGATCATTAAGAAAGAGACCACGGTATAGCACTGGTTTGTAATAAAACTTTTAGTCTGTTCATAAGCGGTCTTGCTTCTCTGGGTTGTCGTGTTTTCAGGGTGGTCTCAAAGATGAGGCTCTATTGTAAATGTAACTTTTGTAGGGCATAAATACCATCAGTGGGGTCCTCTTAGTGTGTCAATGTTAGAGAATATTTTGAAGCCTACTCACATTGTTCAAAGCCAGGCTGAACCTCTTAAGCACTGTGACATACATAGCCACAATCTTAGGGTCTCTAGCTTGGGAATCCTGGTCATCGCATTCCACTCGCAAGTACCTGGTGGTGAAAAAAGCAATGATATTCTAGATTATACAGACAGCGGTCCCTTGATGGTGATACCACACCTAGAACCATGATGGTGTGATCTTTCAAGCTATGTACACCTGTACTGACATTATAAACGGGAAATTGAAGGCAGGTCTAAATACAGAGCAAAATCTTAACACAGAGAGAGCTTACAAGGTAGGGCCCTCTGACTCGAGCTGGAAAGTGCGTCTTGCAGAAGGTGCATAGTTGTGTTCGTCAGAAGGTGACAAGGAACAGGCTTATAGGACTCTCACACTATTCTCACCCTACATAGCTCTTTTTTAGGGGGTAGGGGCAAATAATACCTTTATATTCACAGCCTGGGTACTGTTTGGTGATTTCACAAACTGTTACACAAATGGGTTAGAAAAAGACATGCTTTAATATATCTACATGTATATTTTATTATAACTGAAGCCAGGAATAGACTATCTAACATTGGAGATCCTGTTTTTCATTAGCAAAGGAGTATCCCTATAAAAAAGCAAACCCAATGTAATGGTACATCAAAAACACAAGACATAGTGTATGTCTTAAGATGCATATACATGTACAATGTATCACCTATAGCATTTTTGTTCAAATGAAAAACCAAGTTCATAATTAGATTACCACAATGCAACTTACCAAAAGAAATAATTAGCCAGTGTTGGGTTGTAACAGGATCTTTGAATTAGAAATGTTGCCAAATCCATCTGAAAGACAAAATGGACTGTCAAGAATGGCATCGGGAGTTTCTCTCAGTTTTTGAAATGAATATTCATGAACCGACAGTTAATGCACCACGAATGATGTCTTCTTTCCATTCCCTTACTGGCTTCTCTTCTTTCTGGTTTTCCTTGCTAAGTATTTTTATTTTTATATACCGGGGGTAGACCATTTGGCAATACCAAAAGTGACTGGTTCTCTAAAGAAAATGCATCATTATTCGAACATGCAACAACAAGGTTGCTTTGAAACCATAAGTCCCAAAAGTTCCACACTTTTTTATAACCTAAACATACAAAAGAAAGTCATATATTGCCAATGGCATAGATTGTTAAAATACACTTAACCCAATTAATGTGAAACAGATGTTATCTCACTCCCTCCCTCCCACCCCCACAATCCACTCCCACTACCTTACACTTACCCCAGACTGAGTGAAGGAGGTCCAGCTGTCAGTAGCAGTACTGGGAGCTGCAGTACTGTCCTCCATTGCGGACTGAAGCAGTTCACTGGTAGTGCTGGAAAACAAAAACAGTATACAGGCATACAGTACATAGCGGACTTTAATCTGAGCAGTTCACAAAAGCTTGGCTTGACTCGTCGATTCTGAAAAAAAACCCCGTGTAAGTAGAATTCCTGCTTAACTTATCAGCTTTATATGTAACATGTACGTAACAGCACATTAATTTTACAGTTACATGCACATTAAAACAGCTCAATACTAAACCCTTCTACAAGATACTATTACTAAGCCAAGTTGACGTTCCACAGCAACTGCTACCACCAACCTTTCATCATTGCATGGTGATGCAACTGGCTCCTCGGTCTCGGAGTGTGATGACAGCTGACGTGTTGGGGTGCTGGGGGTCGGGGTGATGGGGATCGATTTCTCCTTTTCCTGTTCGTACGCTGTCTGGATCTGGGCCGAGTCTTCATACTTGAGAGCCTGGACCAGCTGTAGCAGATACAGCAGCAACTCCTGCCAGTGGAAAGATGGATAAAACACTAATTGAAACACAACTTGTCAGTTGTCAGTGTGAATATATACAAGCAACTTTACTATTGAGAAGTTATGGTGCAGTAATACCAATCCTAAGGTAGTCTTTCAAAGATGTCAATTGTAAGTAAAGTGAACATATGTTTTTCACCTATGTTGCACTGTGGACTAAATTCTGAGGTGGTTCTACTTTTTAGGTACTCTTTACATGAGGCTACACGATGCAATTTTATGGACTCGGACGAGTCCTTATATTGTTTTAACATAGCGAACATCAGGTCCTAACTTTTGCATGATCGTAGCAGAGAATGCAGCACCAGCTAATAACCGGTGTTAAA
>JAAUYG010242727.1_pt1 | contig 10521 bp, 6 predicted proteins | sample 7278091 | NCBI WGS metagenome assembly JAAUYG01 (sample SAMN14350201, study PRJNA611818) | marine sediment metagenome | isolation source: surface marine sediment (0.6m) | place: French Polynesia: Moorea | collected 2018-08
ACACAAAAACAAGGATTAAATCTTTCTGGCAGGTATATGGGTAAAAATACAATAGTTGGAAGAACAAATACCTAATCCGACATGAACGTGAATAGCTTTAAGATTAACAGAATGATTAGCAGGTGAATATGGACATTTTGGCAGGTACACTGTGTGACAAAATAAAAGCACACTCGGTTACATTTATATTACATACACTGGTATGGAGTTTGTTGGTAAATACTCCTATCTGCCTTAATTTTAAAGGCTGCCAAAGTTTTGACTTAGTATTTTTAACTTGCTGTATTTTGTGCGTCATTCATCGTTTTTATGCAAAATGTGTGAATATGCATCATATCGAGTAGTATATATTCTACTATATTACTGTTTTAATAATATTCTCTGGCATATTTAATGAGTTTATGATGTAGATGTAATATATGAGTGAGAAATGAAAGACACGGCGGGTTTGAATCAATCACAGTGACCACGATAACTTGGTACAGAATGTCCACAAGGACGGGGAGAAGTTTCTACATCATCTATTGGTGTGACAATGTGATGTCATCATTTAGAGAATAAACGTTTGTGCCATCCGTTATAGTACTTGCATGTACATTTCTTACTGGATCATAGAAATAGCTTACATAAATACAAGTTATTACAGCGATATCTGATATAGTAGCTCCCTCTCCCCGGTCCCGAGTACAATGGTTCTGCTGATACAAACTTGTAGTGTTCTCTTACACAGTGGTCCCTCTCACACAGTGGTCCCTCTCAGTGGTCCCTCCCACGTAGTGGTCCCTTTCCCACAGTGGTCCCTATCACACAGCGGTCCCTCTCAAAGAGTGTTCCCCCTAATACAGTGGTACCTCTCACACCGTGGTCGCAGTAACACAGCGGTCCCTCTCATACAGTGGTCCCTATGACAGTGGTCACTCATGCAGTCATCCCTCTCACACAGCGGTCCATCTCATACCTTAGTCCTCTGACACAGTGGTCCCTCACGCAGGCGTCCCTCTCACACAGTGGTCCCTCTCACACAGTGGCCCCTCTCACACAGTGGTCCCTCTCGTACAGCAGTCCCTCTTATACAGTGGTCCCTGTCATACAGTGGTCCCTGTCATACAGTGGTCCCTGTCATACAGTGGTTCCTCTGATCCAGTGGTCTTCTCAGACAGTGGTCCATTTCGGCGTTCTCTTGTACATCAGCCCCTTTCACTCAGTGGTCCCTCTGATGCAGTGGTCAGTTCCTGTAGCAGTTTGTTTCATCTAGTGATCCATGTCACAGACAGTTGAACCATTTAAAGGCAGTGGGCATGGTAAAATTATTTTAGGTGCATTCAAAACTTTTTGAGCTAGCATGTTTGCACATGTCTACAACTTCTAATACAGTAAAAACATTTTATATGCCATTTTGATTGCGTTGAACAATTTTGGTCCATGGTTAAAACTTTTGGACGTATTCAGTGTTTTAGTTAAAAATTTAAATGCCTTTACAAAATTTTGAATGCAGTTAACATATTTGCGGGTTAACACATTACAGGTTTAATGTTTTTTTGTGCATTTAAAGTTTTGAACGCAGATAGAACTTTTTGGTGATTAAACCTGTCAACTGTTGATGTGGTTAATTTTTGGATGTAGTTAAAAAGTTTTGCACATGAATTGTCACTTTTTCAGTGTGGTTAAATGCATTTGACTTGGTGAAAAATTATAAATTATTTCAACTGAAATGTTTTGGATGCAGTTTAAACTTTGCTTAAAAGGTTTCGGGTGTGCTTAAAACATTCTGGATCAGGTTAAAAAGTTTTAGATGTACGTGGCTTTAGTTCTACTAATTGTTGTTGGGATTATTATTATTAGTAACAATAACAGTAATGCATTACTCAACACCGGATAACTGCGACAGTCCACGTTTGAAAACAACGGAATTATAAGTAAATGCGATATATACACACTGAAACAGTACAGGCTGTTACATATTAGTATAGCATTATGTACATACAGCCCATTGGGGATGCGGTGAAAGAGTTTACAATCCATGTTACACGTATTTAGCCCCAGTAAATTGCATATAACCTGGTAGCATAGAAATTTGAATAACATAAGGTATTTAAACTGCCGAAGATTCGTTTCACCACCTGGATTTCGATCCAGTTAAGTACTAGTAATAGAGGCTTGTATTTATTTTAGGTTCTGTTTTCGTCTTATGGCCCAGGGACATGACAGACATCCGCAGATACAGATGGGCGAAAACAGAGTATCTGGTACACTGCTTTCTTCATTTATTTATTAAAACATATTTAAACTGGGTGGCTAATTGCGCAAACTATTCTTCCGTTTGTTCAATCGTTTAAAAGACAAGATATCATTGCTATATTTAAAATCATTGCTAAGGTTGTTCCATAAAATTGTTGACTTTGTTACAATAAACATTGTTTAAAAAGTTCAATGTTTGGTCTTGGTACACACAGACAGAATCAAAGAAGAGAATAAAACTTCATTTAAAATAAAACTTTTGCGTACACAGTACTATTCGCCGACAATGTTGAGTATGAATGAGATGGGAAGCTGCCTGAACGATTGATAGGTGGTGAGGATGCACAGTGATATATACAATGACATATCGATACGTCATAAAAAGGTCATACTTTTTTGCTCTGTAGCACACATAAAAAAAAATGTCACATTCACTTCGTCCCCTTGCCAAGTTATCATGGCGACCTTGAAATCAGTCAAAATCACATGATGGCCCCCTTAAAACGTGGATGCAACAAATAGTCTACAAATTTCACAAGCTGGCTCCCTAATATCTAGAAGAATTAATCTCATTATTAAAACCTAAGTATTTTGGTTGTACCAGCATGTTATTTCCAGTTGAGTAACCACTGTTGGGTTTCTTAAAAATATCACACATATATTTGGGACCAATGTAAAATAAGCTTTGTACACTTTAGGAATTGCCCGTAGTCTTTGTACGTACATAACTGGCCGCTCTGCCCTCTTTCTCAACTTCCCATGAGTTAACATAAAATCATTATAAATGCATTTTAAGCATCTAAACGGTACATTCTCAATTTTCCTCACATCCGTTCGTCTCCCAACGTGCCATACACGTGGGCAGTCATTAAAATTATTCATAACAAAAGACTGAAATAAAACTAACTTACCTTTTGCATCAAGGTCATTTTATAGACGCGCCAGCACGTTTCCTGTCCTTTCAACCTTTTTACACACATTTAAAACAAGATCCGTAAATGTTATTGTACAATCTACTGTGCTACCCAATAATTGTACTGGGGGGCATGATACAAGTGTAACATCACGTGACAGTTTCACGCTATAATCATCAGTCTTACCAAACATCATAAAGTGAAACTTTGACGGGTTTGCCTGCATAGAATTTAAAAAAGCGTAACAACGTTTTGCAAGCGACTGCAGAATTTCTCAGGTGTTTTGCCACTCACACCAGCCGTATTATCATCAGCATAATTATACACGTCACAGTTTTCTAAGCATCCCAATTTATGCAAAATATAATGTATGAATACATTGAAAATAAAAGATTGACCATTTGGGCGCAGCCTTTAAAAGACCTTTCCAAACACTTGTTTTGCCCTTGCTTTTTACGCCCTGTTTGGTTCTGTAAAATAATCAGCTATTAGAACACACACGGCATTACTCAATGCATAAGCTTGCATCTGGGCAGCTACCGATCGAGGGGCAAACAATCGAAACCTTTGATAAATCGGTTAATACAATACCGATAGAGGGAAACTTCAGAATTTACTGTTCAATAGCTATCAAAGAATGGTGAATACTGTGTCACTAAATGTTATACATATATTAAAATAGGAAGCACCTCCACTGACACGGTTCTTTGATAGTCATGGAACTACCCCTTACCTTCACATTGTAAGGGAGCTGGAAAATAGTACAGCGGGTCACAGACAACACTTTACAGATTATGTTAGGCTTAATGCAGTCCTTCCTAATTTGGAAGAAAACGGAAAATGCTGGTGTCACAAATTTGTTCCAAATATCTTAAATCACTGTTTGCACCACTGGGATCATTATAATGACACGGGAGAATACGTTTGGACTGTTATTAATTCCTGTACAATAGGACCCGGTACATACTTGTATAATGCGACTGATCATGATCAAACTGTGTGCATGCTGGGTAAAAGACCACAGGGCCGCAACGAAGAGGAGTACCATAATTTTTTATCTGTGCCAATCTGTGCCAAACCGTGCGACAAATTCTTGCAAGGGACAGAATTTACAGTTTTATTGACTTGTATATAGTTGTATTCCGTACTTCATGTTGTAACTAATAGGTTTGTTCAAAATCTTCTGAAAACTCTTGTGGCGTCAAAGACTGAGTATAACAGAAAACTGTTAAACTGTTAAATGTACTGCTGAGGCCTATAGGAATTGTCATTTAGCTGGATTGTTATGAAGTCGCATCCTACATGTATGTTATTTTATACATTTTATGCTCGCCAACTTTGAGCGGGACTTTGAGGTTGTGGAAGTAAATGAAATGAAATAAAACCCTACAGTGAGGCATTCGCGTAGAGCTGCATCAGTCCATTATGACTTTAAATGATACCGCATTCCTTGTACATTGCACGGCTGCCCTATGACATGCAAAATGATGCGAAGTTGTCCACTTCTTTTGCACTAGTAGAAAGTATATCTCTTGGTGGTAATATCTCGTTTTACAATATTCTAGAGCTTTAATTGTAGGATTTCCTTTTTTGACTTAAGAAAAATGTAAGTAAATAAACACTACCCTTGATATCGTACAATTTACTTCCTACCTCTCGACCAAAGTTCAATTTATAGGACTTATTGTTTAGGCTTGTAGTTGTGTACTGCCTTTTGCCCACACGTATTAATTTACAATTTATTGATGAAATTCAATTCTCTTCTTAACCCTGTTTAACAACAAAATCAGCAACTGAAATGTCAAGCATTTTATTTTCTCCAGCCCATGTGCAATCGATCTGTGTCAATCGAGCATAACGCATCACGTATTCGTTAACGTAAATTTAGCGAACTTCACATGGTCGGTAAGGCCAGCAATTTTTAATTTTTAGTTTTACCACAATCTCTAACAAATTCTTGATGTTGGAGGAGGGAATAAATTTAAAAATAAAATTGACATTTTCCAGTTTTTACATGTGTTATAGAAAAAGTTTGCCATTTCGTACTTTTTGAAAATATAAATCTCCCCATCAGAAGTAAAAAATAGATAATAGGTATTTTAATTTTACGTCGGGTCAATTTATGAAGGGTTGGAGGGGACGTAAAACGAAAAATAAAAAAAAAATGCCGGCCTAAGTGTGGGTTACAAATAAAACTTCGAACAAAAACATTGAAATATCTATTATTCTGAATACAGCGCATGCACATACAAATGCCGGACACAAGTGAATACACTATGCATGTATATACAGGGTTTAATGTATACGCCCTTGCAGTAGCAGGCCGTTTCTCAATGATTATCATGTAATGCAAGTTTACAATTGCGGTATGCATGTAAGTGTGATGTTTTATTAATTATTCGTATCTCTATGTCAAACAGAATGTACACTTCTCACAATTTGCTAAGGAGCAAGCACAATTTGTGGAATTTTATCATACGATGGTTGCGTGTATTTCAGCTGCTATATGATGCCAAAAAAACATTTTGTATCCATAAATGTGCAATCATCACGAGATGTAACTTGAATGAAAGACACAAAGTACGCACAAATCAAGATTTAATACCAGAAGAACAACATCATGGTAAGAACACAAATCAGCCGAAAAATGGTTAAAATAATTGTCAGTAGCGGGTGTGGCCTCCGAGGGCCTGGATAACGTCTTGGCAACGCTGGGACATGTACCGGATATATCGGGATACAACGTCAATCGTCATGGCCATCCACACCCTCACCAGTGCCTCCTCCAGTTCCACAAGAGTTGCTGGAGGGTTGTCTGCACCCTGAATTTGACGCCCAAGGTAGTCCCAGATGCTTTCTGTGGGATTCAAGTCCGGAAAGTACACTGGCCACTTCATACGCTCTACCCGGGGAGGTCACTTGTAATAAATTGTAACTCCTAAAAGGGAGCAAAAAAAAAAAAAAAAACCGCGGATAAGGGTACTTTTTTGCAGCCTCAAACACGGTCCGCGCGGATGTAAAAAAAAGGGTATGTTTTTCGTAGTCCAACCAATACGAACAGATCGTTTATCTCCGACTCGTTTCCCCGACGCTCTCTACCTTAGGTATAGAGCTTGCTCTTCCGAGAACTGGTTCACAACACGAGCAGTGCGGGACGTGCATTATCATCCATTAGCACGACATCTGGACCTATAGCTGGTAGGGAAGAACGGTGGGTCTTAGGACGTCATCCAGATACGATATGACTGAAGTGTACAAAGTTTATCACAATGTTGGACCTGTTTATATGGAAAATCTTTTTAATAAGGCAGATCAGTTTTCCAATACTAGATGTGTAAAGCCATTAGAACAACCATCTTTTAATACAATCATGTTGCAATTCTTTTACATACCAAAGCGCAAAACAGTGGAATCTTTTCGGTCGTGTTTTTAAAGAAGAACTAAGTGTTGAAGATTTTAAAGTTATGATACGGACATGGAGCAGTGCAAGCAGTGTAACTGCAGTTTCTGCCATACATGTGTTTTACAAAGAATGTAAAAGTGGTATTTATGTATTCTCATAACTCATACTCACGACTCATTCCGTTCATGTCTCGCCTCACATTCATCATATGTCACATTATTGTCGGCCAATAGTGCTGGTCACTAATGTTATCTGTTATATTGACAAGACCGACGTTAAATAAAATTTCATCTTATTTTATCTTAGATAACGTGGTAAAGGTCTGTACGTCCACCCATGCTGATGCCACCCCAGACCATCAATGATCGGTCATGTTCTGCAATGCCGTAGTCCCTGTATCTGTGTCCACGATGTCTCCACACAACCACACGACTGTCTTTTCCTTCCAAACTGAAGCTGGACTCGTTGGTGAACAAGACGGTACGCCACTGGTCAAGAGTCCAGTCAACGTGAACATGAGGGGAATAGCGGTATATCGGGTGAACACTGTGTGCAGCGGTTAAAACCGGGCGTGTGGCTTGCATTCAAACCATTATCATGAAGACCATTTCTGACAGTTTGTATCGAAACTGTCACGCTCAAAGTCGCTACGGAGCCTTCTTGCTGTGAGAAGGGGTTGCCTGGCAACCAGGGTAGATCTTCTCTCAGCGTGGTAGCCCTCTGGCGGCATCCGCCATGTCTTCTGAAGTACTGCCCATACTTCCTGTACCTTCTGATTACACTGTCACCACGCTGAAACTCACGCCGATGACGTTTCCGATCTGACGGTACGTCCAGCCATCCTCACTCATCTGGACTACCCTGGCAACTTCAATCTCTGATAAGTGAACAGAGGCCAGTAAAGGCCAAAAAGATCAGCGGAATAAAAGCCTTTTGGACATCATTGTGACAGCAACCAAGTTTACTGACAAGCGTGGTTCACCCCAAAGACAGAGCTTGGGATGAGTTGAACCCGGAGCAAGACAACAATGGGTGAGGTGACTCAAAAAGCACTCAAACGTGTTAAAACTGTTAATCAGTCAACCACACAACACATCATGTGATACTGTACAATGTCGGCCCTATTTTTCTTGGTAAACTGTAGGCCCCCACAAAATATACGTTTTCTCCTTAGCAAATTGTGTGAAGTGTATATACATTGTGTGTTTTTGTCTGTCTTAAAAATGTATATGGAATGTATCAAGTAACAATGATTGTGTTAATTATCCCAGCGGTTAATTTCTATATTCGAGGTATATGTTAATAATTTAAAGATGATCAGTATATATTCCATATGTATTCAAAACATTGTGAGTTAACCATAATGCAAAATATGATATTTATTGTTAATAATGTCACGTTTCATCTTCAACCAGTAAGGTGAAAGCCAAAGTTCCAGGCATATGACCCTAGTACAAAATGACAAGGTACATTTCGTAACCTCATTGATGGGACAATGCTATTCTTTGTTCATATATTTGTTAGTTTCCAAAAGACTTATCAGTATTCATTAAAAATAACCTTCTAGTCCTTTCACAAAATGTGACTGATTTATTTGTGCGATGCTGTTAATATCAGCACAGTATAGTACACACACACGTCCGCGCACACTTTGATAATATCATCAATAAATACAAAACATTCAGATATGCTGTCTGTACAGTTTTTTTTTTAACTTTTAATCGCAGACATGCAATAGATTCTCAAGAATAACCTGTATACAGCTTTTCCCCGTATTATTGTGGTTTGGTGGGGCAATTTTTCAAAGGTTACCATTTTAACACCATATATCTTACTGCTGCACGAAAGCTGTACCAATTACATCTAGTTCCTATAGAAAGCAAGTTTGTACCCTTATTTTGCACATGGCGGTTTCAGTGCGTTCATCTTTCACCACGAACGAGCAAAGGCGACTGTTCAGATTATCATTGATGCTGAAGGTTTATGGTCGCGTCTGCCAACAATGCAGTCCATGCGCGTACATGTATAGTGTGCTCGGCTTGTGTGGAGAGAAACCAACGTGTGGGTATAAATTTAAATATGTATATTGCCCCGGTTATGGCTGTACGAATAAATTTGTTACTGTCCGGTCCTCATGGGTTTGTTAAATTTGTTGTGGAAAATAAGATTTGGCTCGTATTCTGATCTCTGTTTCAGTACAACCCGTAGGCCATTTCCCGAGATCTATCCTTCCCTGGTCACAGTCGTAGGCCACGCCCCGAGGTCTATCCTTCCCTGGTCACAGCCACAGGCCACGCCCCGTGGTCTATCCTTCCCTGGTCACAGCCACAGGCCACGCCCCGTGGTCTATCCTTCCCTGGTCACAGCCACAGGCAACGCCCCGTGGTCTATCCTTCCCGACCACATGTAGCCTTCCTACGTATGTCTCCACACGTGTTCTCCGCGAGACGTTCTGTTCCTGCGTTTGGTTAACACCTGCCCTAGGGTTGGCATCCCTAACATCCTGGGTTCCACGAATTCTCAAACTACGACGGCCTGGCCCCCTGCTTCCGGCGTCCACCTGCCTGGCCCCAGCGACTTCTCGGCTTCAGTGAATCGTCGTGTCTTTTCCCTGTATCTTCCTCCTGTGAGACTCTGCCGCCAGTAAATTTACTCGGCCAGTACCGGTATTTCCTGAGCATAAGACCACCCGCTCATAAGACTATGGTCTTATGCACGGGAAAAAATCCCGTAAATAAGACCATGGTCTTCTATTCTACGATATTTTCAGGAACTGGTACTTACCCACCCCCAATTATAAGTCCATAATGAAGAGAGCAATAAATATGCTTGCATTTTTACATAAGAGAAGTAAATAATTCGCAGGAAGTGTGTACCTTTCTATAGGATATTTCAACAATTCGCCAATATAATCACCAATATAATGGGGTCTGTATGCAGACGATATCCACATGCTTTATCGATCTACTTTAATGCTTATCTTGCAGGATTACGTGAAAGGTCAATGCAAACTACGCTTAATTTTCCCATATTAAACTTCTAGTTTCAGAAATAAACGTCTGTCACACATGTGGTCTGTGACAGGGAAAAGCAGTGTTATTACCGGAGTACCGCTGATCCCCATACCGTCCCATGCTAAGAAATTTAAAACATTGAAATACTTTCGGTCAAAAATCAACATGTCAACAAAATTAAAAACAACAGCAACAAAAAGAACCGGTAATGGTTTTGAAGATACATACATACTGGGCAATGGTTTTGACATACATACTGGGCAAAATACCGCAGTGGCATTGCACCAGCGTAAGAATTCTGAAAGATGTAGCGTTTTTAATTTTCATTCCCATATGGTCCCACATATAATCGAGACGAATAAAAATAATCATTAAGAAAATGAAGATAATGAACAGAATCTAGAGAATGCGGGAGATGTATGTATTCCTTGCTCGGCTTCATGGTTTGTGTGAGAAAATGCCTCTTTTATACGACCCCGTCGGACTTTCAAAAGCATACTTTAAATTACGACATGAACACTTGGATGGAGTACGTTTATAATGACCACCACTGTCCTTGATTTTAATGCTATCTTTTATTTTTGCAGAAAAGTATTCAATTAAATGCAAAATGACAGTTCACGTTCTATACTGCTAATAAGTATAATGATTTACTAGACTGCAGTTGTGCGACGTCATCGTTTATAGGGTCCTTATAACAGGCAGCAACATCTAATCACAAAACGTCATTTTTGGTAGATGCAATAGGCTGGCCCATCCCTATTATAGGACCATGGTCTTTAATTCGGGAGATAACAGGGCTCACACTAGCATGCGCGATCGCGGGAATCCCGCGTTTTTTCACAAATTCCCCACTAAAATTCTCAACCCTGCGCGCCAATCCCGCACAATTTTCTTTATAATAATTATCCACAACTTTGCGCAACGAATTCCGAAGATAAACATTCCGAAT
>JAAUYG010079146.1_pt1 | contig 10520 bp, 6 predicted proteins | sample 7278091 | NCBI WGS metagenome assembly JAAUYG01 (sample SAMN14350201, study PRJNA611818) | marine sediment metagenome | isolation source: surface marine sediment (0.6m) | place: French Polynesia: Moorea | collected 2018-08
GCATGAAAAGGAAAAACATTTTGCGCAATGCCGTGCCGAAATGGCTGTTTCTTGTGTAAAATGCGACTTAATATCACGCATAGTGTTCTAAAACTGAAGTACCGGGTAACATACATTGTAAAGCACAGGCGGAAATGGGGAATCCCATCTGGAAAACGAGCGATAGTCGAGCGAAACGGAGTGAAAATTGGGACTCACGGATAGTAGTTCAACATATATGTGACTTTGACCTTGCAGCAATCGAGGCCATTTTGGAGTAATTCGGTGGAATTTTCACAACTCAGATTCTTCTACGCTATGATTATTTTTCAACCAAACATTTTATAGGTGTTCCCTGTGACAGTCCACAAGTTATTTTTTTGCATTTAACCATCAAGGGGTACCTTTGAAATTGAGAAAATTGAGAAACAATTAGATTTAACACTATGGCTAATGGGAAAATGACAAATTGCAAATATCTTGGAAATGGCTAATTGCAGAGTGAAACGTACATGTAGAAATTTAGGATTTGCGGAGAGTAGCTCAACATATATGGGGTACCTGTGACCTTGGTGTATTCAAGGTTATTTTGAGGTCATTGGGTGCACTTATGATTTTCTGAAAATGCGATTTTCGAAAAGCTTCTTCTTCTACACTTTAATGTAGTAACGGAATCACTCCTAACTGGTTGAATGAGTGATATCAAAGTTTAACGGCACATCAACACCAAAAGGGTCATAAGTACCGTGCCAAAACAGGTGATAATGATTGCAACGTCAATTCAAGTCGTTACAGTCTAAGAACCGCACTGTGTGAGACCATTCGCTATCAGGCCAAGTCTGAACAAAATGTCCGACAAGACCCGCCTACTCAGGGTGCGCCACGGGGAGGCTGCTCTCTGCACCCTAACTGTTTGAATCACAGAACACATTTTGTATACTGTATCATAATGTCACGCTTTATTCACAACAACTGGACATAGGATTAGACTTATGATGTTTTTTTAACTAAACGTTTTACAGGTGTTCCCTGTGGCAGTCCATGCAAAGATTATTTCTTGGAATTTTCAGAAATTTAAAATTCGAAAAACAAAAATGAAACTATGAAATTTAAATTTGTGGCCTAAAGGGAATTGCAAAATATTTTGGAAATAGCTAATCATAGAGCCAAATGGACTAAAATTATAACTCATGGGGAGTACTGTAGAACATGTCTGTGGTAGCTTTGGTGTCATATATAGTGTGGAAGGTCATTTGGGGATTATTCAGTGCGCATGTTTTAAAATGCCCTGCAAATTTAAAATGCCTGGCTGTAGGGCGAAACAGTTTGAAGTTTGGGACTCTTTTACTTGTAGCACATATAAGGGGTAGCATTTTGGATCACCCAGTGAACTTATTTAGTGTCAAGGAATATCTGTGCAAATTAACAAGTGTTACATGTATACCGCATGTATATTGTTGTCGCCAAGCAGGGTGCCATGGTCCTTGGACCTCCTGTTTATGTTTAAATTTTAATGAAGTGTTGATATTTTCCTGTAAGTTAGCATTTGGTATCCTGTGGGGATGAAAATTTCAAAAACACTAGTACTCCTACAAATCACTTCCAAAATATTTCAAATCTCCTGAATATATTTCAATGTTCCTCACAAGAGTACCTTTTTGGGTTTTTAAAAATTTTACAAATCTATTTTATTATCAAACTAAAATTTTTGCCATTACTGTCCATGGTAAAATTTTAGCATGGGGCCCAATGGGAGAGTTTTTATGCCGTTGTAGGATGCCTTTATGATTCTGCCAAAGGTTTTCTAAACAGGGCTGACTAGCATTATTGCTGTGATCTAAGCTGGTCCAACTGCCACTTCTGAGGCTAGCTAATCCAGGCCAAGTAACGGCACTACTGTGATTGAGGTTCGTTAAACTTGGGCGAGTACCACTACAACTGTGGGTTGGCTAAACTGGGCCATGAACTGGTGACACTGAGGGTTGGCTAAACTGGGCCATGAACTGGTGACACTGAGGGTTGGCTAAACTGGGCCATGTACTAGTGACACTGAGTGTTGGCTAAACTGGGCCATGCATGGGTGACACCTGGGATTGGCTAAACTGGGTCATGAATCAGTGACACTGAGGGTTGGCTAAACTGGGTCATGTACCGTTGACACTGTGGGTTGGCTAAACTGGGCCATGCATGGGTGACACCTGGGATTGGCTAAACTGGGCCATGTACCAGTGACACTGAGGGTTGGCTAAACTGGGCAATGTACCGGTGACACTGAGGGTTGGCTAAACTGGGCCATGAACCAGTGACAATAAGGGTTGGCTAAACCTTTGCCATGTACAAGTGTCACTGAGGGTTGGCTAAACTGGGTCGAGTACCACCAAAGCCACTGCATAGTTGGCTAAGCTGGGCCGAGTACCACCAAAGCCACTGCATAATAGGCTAAACTGGCTGGAATGAGTGCCATTACTGCATAATGTTGCCTAAATGAAGCTTATTAACACCACTGCAGAATATTGGCTAAATTAAGCTGTGTGACACTGTTTGCATAGTTGGTTAAACGTTTTTATACCACAGTTGCATAAATGGCTAAAGTGGACTAAATAATACAATCGAGTGCATTGAGGCAGCTTTGGCTGAACTGGGCCGAGTACCAGTACTGCAGACTGTTGGCCAAACTGGAGGGAAAGTACTACTAGTGGAGGTTAGCTAAACGGGCCTAGTGCTACTGCTGCAGAACGTTAGTTAAACTAAGCCAAGTATCAAAGCAATATAGTGTTGAACAACTGGGCCAATGTTGGTCAAACAAGGTCAAGTGCCACTGCTGCAGTTTTGGTTAAACTATTAGTTTGTTAATCGTTGTGAATATGTGTCTGTTTATGTAAGTGTTGAGGGCAACAAGAAACCCAAGTCTCCGTCACTTCTCAGCTTTTTAAGGGTGGCGATGAACATGTAGTGAAACTAGACATTAGGAATTGTGTCGTGTGTCAAGTTCCTTGTAATGACTATTCCATTAAAAGTATCACAATTACTCTCTAGGATACCCCTCTAGAAAGGAAACAATTCTGGTGAATGTAATGTTCCCTCTCACCAAACGACGGGGTATCCTTTTCAGAGGGGGACCACTGTATTGTATTTTAGTGACAGGGAATGGATCTGAAAACTTTAATGTAGTAACGGAACCTATCGTAACTGGTTGAATCACAGAACACATTTTGTATACTGCATCATAATGGCACGCTTTATTCGCAACAACTGGACATAGGATTAAGACAAAACCATACGGTAATTAAGATATCCAGCGACTAACATATCAATTGTCTCTGAAGCTGCACATTACTGTACCGGCGACATAAATTAGTGGCAGTTTCCATAACAACCAACAAAGGTGTCAATTTTACAAATCGCCTACAAGCGAAACTCCGCAGAGTAAACGTATATACACATATAGATATGGCGGAGAAGCAAGTAAACATGTTCCAAGCCGAAGCCACTAGGCAGAGATAGCACAGCTAGTACAGTTGTATGTACACAATATGGTTTGAGTGCAATGCGAGAAAGCAACTGATATAAAAGAAATTGCGAAGCGAGGCTAGCTTATGACACTTTCCATATGTTCAGGAAAATATTTTTTTATCTCACGATATTGGGGTTTCATGACTAACTTATTATTACAGCCGAATATGAGTTTCAGTTGCAAAACAATGGCAAAATAAAGACATTCCCAAAATCTAAACACACTCAGAAGTGAAATTACTTAAACAGACCTCAATGTACTGAAATTAAAAAAAAAAAGTCGCTCAATTACAGTTCAGATTCTGATATTCCAATTCTAGATTTCGTTCTTCCACTATAGAATACTTAATATGCCTTAAATTACCAGACATGTATTATTGTTTACAGTCCTCAAAATGAATTACTTTCTCTGAAGAGATTTTAGTATTTTGACATTAATAAACACATGAAACATTGACAGCTGAAGTAGAGTTATGCACAATTCCCATTAACTCAACCAAACAGACCCTGTTGTCTATTTTCCATAGCCAAGCTGAGATCTTCTCTCTAAAGCTTTGACACCAGAAAGATACCTGTTTACGTTGGTTCAACATTCAAAGAAAAGGATAAAGAGAGAATTCAACAAGAACAGGCAACAGAAAAAAGTGAGAATTTTTGCACAAACAAAACAAAAATGACGGTAACAACAAGATGGAGGAATGGATTGTAGCTGTTCAGCTGTGCAGACCTTGACAGCAAAAACACTGAATAAATCATGGCACTTTTCCTTCTTTTTCATCGCGCTAACTTTCTGGTGGGTTCCTTTTTAATAACAGAAAGAAGAAATACCAGGCGTCATTTCCTGAAACTTTGCTTCTTACTACTAATCGTAAAAGTATAATGACTTCCAAGAAGATACCCTCCATGTGTTATGGATTGTGGCATACACGTATATATGTGATTACGCAATCGCAAAAAGTCAATACAAAATCAGACATTTTCTCAGGAAATGTCTTACAATTAATAATCGGCACTGGACCAAACCATACAGGTATATACACAAATTTCAATGAAAAGAATATTTACACATTGATTTCAACATGAACATACTTTAATATAAATAAATAAATAAACTGCAGAAGGAATATGTTTGCCACAAACTTACAGTACTTACACAAACTTACATTACTCACACGAACCTGGCAGTGGACCCCCAATGCTTTATAACATATTAAGAAGGAAGCGTTTGGTGTCTAAAAGCAAAGCACTTTTATATATGATGCTGCTTAGAGAATAAACTTGCAAAAATGCTGCCTGTAGGAGACTCAAGAAGTCTGTAGCGGTACACCACGTCAACATAGGCCACTACAAAAGATAGGTGTGTATTAGAAGAACATACGATACGGAGGTTACATCTTGTTGTGTGTCAGAGAATACAAAAACGAACTGAATAAACATGGTCCATTTTCTGCACTGCAGAAATTTGTTGCGGTACAAGAGACAATTTTCAACAGAATATACATGCCACTTTGACTAAATGTTGATTTGTATAAGAGAAATTGCACTGCGAGGGTATTTTGGTGACTCTTCAGCAAACAACATAGTAATGAACTGACTCAGGAAATTGACTCATGGCATCTCATTTAATGTCACTGCATACAGGCAGCAATTCCCAGTGTTATCCTAGGCTGTTCTACAGCTCCATATGTAAATGAGAGTTAAAAAAGTTCTAGTTTTAAAGTTAGTAGCAACTTTGTGACATCAACAGGTCCATCAAACATTCGGTCATGAGGAAAACAAATTGCATTTAACTGAAAGATGCCTAAAATTTGAATCTGCGTGGTTATTAGATCACACAGAATGTTAATTAATCGCAATATAATTATTATTTGACAGCTTTCCTTCTGCAGACAAAAGTATCTGAAATTCCTTTTTAGGGTTACAACGTATCTAAGGTATATTTCCGATGCAGAAAACAACTTTGACAACACTAAGGGTATGGGGTTCAACACGACACTTGAGGAGTAAAAAGCTCCCATCTGCAGATAGCAGGCAATGATTGGAATCGTACGGCTACGAAACTGAATATATGCAATCGCAGATAGAGCCACACATGACATGGCTACACCAGTGTGCAGTTAATTTAGAGAAGCCGCGACAGAAAAGAGCAATATACAGACACAGATCCTCATTTTTACAGTGTTACAACATACATGTCATCAGTACTTTTTTCCGATGTGCGCCAACTCACAACTTCCATTTTCTCATCAACAGTTCAAGCACTTTTGCATCAACAAACATTCAGATACATTTCAGACACTACCAGTAAATACTCATCAACATGAACACCAACATACACAAACAAACACCATTCAATGGCAAAGGCCAAAAATTTTCGAAATCTGGTCTGCAATCAAGTGAAGGTCATCCATCTGAAATTTTTTTTCACCAAAAATTTCTTAGATATATATTTTTTTTCTCCCAGACCTAATCCAAGATTGAATCTAAGACACCTGGTTATGAAACACGTTAAGACATTGATTTCTCGTACATGGATGTATCATTTGAATCATGTTCCCTCCTATGCCCGATATTATCCATATGCACGTACAGTAGACTTTTTTTATCAACCATATGTTCATATTCCAGTGATACTCCAGGGAGAACAGCTGTACAAGATTCTCCGTTATTTAGAAAACCAGAACTCCGCTCACTTTTTCAAGTGATGGGAATACGAAGTATAGAAAGATTTTATGATGCACACAATGTACGCTCAAAATGTTTTAACGCTACTATTGTAATCATGTGCCGCTCAGTCAGCAAGTGAATATAGAACGTGTACGTGTTTTGTGTCTTTTAAATATTCACACACACACCAGGTAGATATTGGGAGAAGGAACCTTTGTAACAATCCCATCCAAGTCATAACGCCGTTTCAAATCCCATGTGTCTCATTCAAATCAGCACAGCCAGATTTCATTAAAGCTATATTTACCAGCACGAATGAAACAAACTAAGTTTTAAACTTTTCGACACTAACTCCAACGGACATATTTACATGTATTTAGGTCTTTCTATAGTTCACATACAGTCATTTTTTTCATAGTTTTAATAAGCAACGTGAGTGGATCATCTAGTATTTTAATAACGGTTTTGTTTGCACATTATCGTCTGCATGCACACCGGTCAAAGTATCAGTCCGTTCATTCTACGTTCTCTCGGCATAGCAGTAGGTATTCAGACAGTCCTCTGACACACTGTACACAATGAACCGCTATCTTCCATGGCTATGTACATTTTGATGAATCTTCTGTGCATCCACATGTGGTTTGCTATATCATATCTAACTATAATATACATATATATATATACACATATATACTGTGTCTGGCATGCTGTCTATTCAATATTTACAGGACCAAATACACACATACAAAACAGCCAGCGCAGACACGCCCGAGCACGAGATCTACCCAAAGCACTATCAAGGTAACAATTATCCCATATACTGATGCAAAGCAACTTTCCCATATGCAAGCTACAGTCAAGCTTTTTCACAGAAATGCAAAAATCACAGATGAAAGGGTGTTCTTTCCAGAGGGGAGAGACCCTACGCTTGTCATACACACCTAAAGTAGGACGTATTGTTACCTACATTTTTGCCGGGAGACAAATTTTGCTGAGAAAGTAATGTTTGTTTTTGTTTTCATCCAGTTTCTTAAATGCAATGCCACACAGCTCACATGCACATGGTTAGCAATGCTGGGTTCTTCTTATTCAAGTCTGATGGTAAAAAAAGTTTCTAACTGGCATGATCCTGATGTTTTTTTATAATGCTGTGCTGCTTAGAAACCATGTTTCCTATTAGATATGATCTTTTTCATAACTGGGCAGTCAACATAAGACTTTTTAACGGGAAGGGAGAAAAAGAAAACTCTCTGGCTTTATAATTCAGTAGACGTACATGTGCGTTAAGAGAAGCAAAGGGATGTCGATGAAAGGAAAACATCTTTGTCTACACCAAGCATACTTCAAACAGATGTCACAAGTGAACGATGATGCTGTTTGTTTACACATTTGGGGCTTTTAAATTTAAAGATGTACGAACTGCACCAAACAAAGCTTGCTGAAAACAAAAGAAGCAATGAACAACAGAGTATGAAAATAATTATAGCTAATACATAATAATAAAGGTTTGAATATATTTCTATATATATGTAGGTCGCAGTAAAGGTTACTCTAGAAGATGGCGCAGCCATCCCAGATGACCTTTGAACTACTAACCCTTGTCAGGCCCTTCACCAGCGAAGATGCCAAGAAGATCAATACTGCCAACCGATTACAACGAGTGTGCTGCCAGCGCTCACCATCGCACATAGATTTGACAAAGTTAAATGCAACTCTATGAATTAGTAAAAAGCTCTTGCTACCGAGATGCATGGTTTTGAAAACTTTTTTTGTATACATCTCCGACAGTAATAAATTATTTGACTCCATACATATTTTGTACATCCACAAAACGCCTTCAAAATTGCCAGTTGCGTGAGACTGCTGCTTGCACATATTATTTTGAACACAAGCCGACAGAAATATATATATATTATGTATATGAATACATAAGATAGTGGTACACTGATCAACGCCAAAGCAAACAGGAGGAACAGAACGCATCTCTGATACTTTTAGACAACAGGAAAGTTTCAGGCTATGGTATACACTCGGCACTCTCAGAGTTTAACAGGAGAAGCGCATGCGCTGGTTAATAATAATGCAGAGAAACACAGGCCATCTATACGGTGAACACCATTTACCTAACAATACATAAAATATATGATGCAGAATATTAGTAACATTAATGGGTAATTGGCACCAGTCACATTTTTCTCTAGAAACACACAAGCAACAAAACCGATCGACAACTGTTAAGTTTCGTTTAAACATACCGGGAACCACTGTGTGTTGTGCAAAAACTATAACCAATGTTCCTACAATTTGTCTAAACTACTATCCGTATTTCAAATTCCCTGCCATGAAATTATTAATTCCAGAAGAGCAGAACTGAGATTTGGTTATCTTTTTCATTAACTGGGAGTTGAAATTGCTGTCATTCTCACAACAAAGCATTGCTACAGTTTGACTTAACTAGAGTTGATTACTATCTAAATAGTAGACTCCACCCACCGACTTGATTATAAAAAAGACATCTTTGAGCAGAAGTCAGCAGACAAGAACTTTTGATTACAACAGGCGAGAGTCCAACAGAAATATTGTAAAATAGTACATAACTTGCAGTAAAATACAAAGTCTTTGTTCGAACTGGTCTTGGTAACATATGTTTAATAATAATAGGTTGGGTGTATAAATAGTACCTGAGAAAATAGCCTGACTCAGCGGTTTAGTACTACAACGCAGGACCTGCCTGATTCTCTGAAATTCCATACAAAAGACTCGAAGGCAAAAATGAATAAACCAGCAACTCAGATCTCCAGTACCTCCCGAGTGCGATGGTTACCATAGAAACACACGACAGAGATTCAACCTACATGTTGGCTTTGTGTATACGTAAGGTATCTATATAAATATGCTTACCACATAAGCAGCAGCAAGAGAGGTGCCTAGGACTCGGAAAATAGCTTGAGAGAAAAGCGGCAGCCAAAGCTAGCTCAGTGTATGTGCAGCGTGAAATGGACATACAAGAGCAAGAAACACCTATCAGAAAGACGAAAACTATCCCATGATGCCACAGCACTGGCAACATTCGATCACAACGGCCATGCTATCCCAGAAAGCCAAGCGTAGTGGACAATCCCAGAATGCAGGTAGATCCTTGGAAATGGGAGACCAAAGGCAAAAACCAAAATGTAAAAGCATGAAGAGCATTGAAAGTGGTCACTACCGATCAACTAAAGTACAGAAGAGGAAAAGTAAAGAAAAGAAAAGATCGCAGGTATTTTTCTTTTCAAATTGCAACGAAAAAAACAACATGCTGATCCGTTTTTAGCCACCACCCATAAAAATACATCCCGTTTATACAAGGAGGAATCTTGTACGACGTTTCGCTTTCCAGAATATCACCAGTCGAAGAGCATCAACTATACTGTTATAACATTAGAAAACTCTTTCACGCCACCAACACCACCGGGTTGTACAATGCAAATTTGGGTTCACCAAAATGTCATCGTGCCGAAGAGCAAATAAACAACGGTACGTTCTTGTCAACTTTCACATTGACCGCATGGGGAGGCATGCAGTATGGTTTCTATGACAACAGCAGCGGTCAGGAGTATTATTTTTTTCTCCCGGTGAGGAATGAGGATCCATGGTGAATTCCAGGAAGTACACAGTAAGCTCGAAACCCTCATCTAGGGCTATGCTTGGCAATGTTCGGCCGTCTCGCCGTTCCGGGATCAAGGACAGCATCCCATCCACCCCCTCGACTTCTGGACGAACAGTGTGCCGTGTGCAAACTGCTGACATCGTGGGTGTCTTTGGTGTGGGCTTGGTCAACTCACAACAACGTAGGCAGCTGGTTTCCAAACCACCATTCAAGGCTTCAATTTCAGATCACGGTACGATGACGCATCATTCCAATGATGAAGTTCACATTACTGGAGCCAGAAACCTCAGAACCATCAATAGAAACTACATACGTACGGACATTTTTAACGTTATCCATTCTACAGGAAGTATCAGTCATATATATATATCTGTGTGTGTCTGGAACATTGTTCCTGTTGCCATGGAGACCCCCCCGGCAACCCATGTTTGATCACATTCGGTAGGTTACTAAAGCGTGCTGAACATTCTATGGTCGGCGAAGTCTGCAGCACTTCCATATTCCGTGTAGTACTGGCTTTGTTTCAAGTACTCTTTCAATCGGGGTGGGATGGGGAGTCTATCTATATGGTCCTTACGAACAAACCTTAGGATGACGAATCTGGAAAAAAAGACGAAGCTTTCACTGACTATATGTATAATTCACTCCATATATATATATGCTGGGATGTTGAATGGGGGCATCTTAAATGGGGACATAGCACTGCACACCA
>JAAUYG010170965.1_pt1 | contig 10520 bp, 8 predicted proteins | sample 7278091 | NCBI WGS metagenome assembly JAAUYG01 (sample SAMN14350201, study PRJNA611818) | marine sediment metagenome | isolation source: surface marine sediment (0.6m) | place: French Polynesia: Moorea | collected 2018-08
ATAAACATAGGGCCTAACTGGGCTCCTTTACGAAATATAAGGCTTCAAAATCTCAGTGACCTTGACCTTTCAAGGCCACTCAAGGTCAAATGTGACAGTGTCATTAGACTCTCCATATATGGTTTCCTATTGATGCTTAATAGTAACATAGAGCCTAACATGGCCCCTTTGTGAGATATATGGCTGCAAAATCTGGGTGACCTTGAATTTGACCTTTCAAGGTCACTCAAGGTCAAATCCAATGGTGCCATTGGACTCTCCATATATGACTTCCTATTAATGTCTAATAGTAACTACATGTCTAACTCTCACCATTTAGGAGTTATAGCCACTCGAAAAATTTTCCCCTATCTCTTATCATTGGGCCAAAATTTTGGCCCCCTCAGGCCCACCCTTACCCTGCGGCGATTTTTCTCAAAACGAAATCACTTCATCCCTGGGTCCAAGGCAAGCCTCCCATTGAAAATGAAGTTGATCGGCCAAATACTTTTTCCGCTATGTTGTTAACAGACGGACGGAGACACACACACACACACACACACACACACACACACACACACACACACACACACACACACCACCCCCACCCACCCACCCACCCCCTCTCCCAGTGTCTGGCAAAAATCAATCAAAAACAAACTTGGAGGCTGTTGTTCATGCTTGAAGTTGAGGGATTAAAAAATTGAAAAATCAATACTCCAGTATTCTAGCTGTGTAGCAATGATCAAGTCTTCCAGTAAATTAAATTAAATTCTAGCTGTGCAGTACAGAAGCAGCATAAATGGTAAAATGTTTATTAACATTGTAACTGATTAACACAGAGGCAAATATGTAACAGGTTTGCTGAATGGATTGTCATCTGGAACACATGGCCTTGTGAATGTTTGAAAACAACATGAGAATTTATAGGCACCAAGGTATCTGACTATAGTTTAAAATTGTCGGTATCTATTAATCAATTCAAACGGCCCAGTCTCTGAATTTACATGTAAATTGTATATTTTGCCTTTTTCATTATAGTCAGTTGGCTTGAAAATTAATTCAGTTTTACAGAAGCGAAATATATATTTTGAACCTTTGTTGGATAAATGTATCCATGCATATCTGGAGGTCTGTACAGTCAAATGAATAAAAGTTTTTTTTTTTTTTTTGGAAAATATACTCGGTATTACATTTGAGAATTTTGTAGTGAATATTATAGGGTGAGAAGTTTGCTATAGTCCGCTAAACTATAATTTTATTTTTCTGGCCCTATATATTTTCTGTCTTGTTTTTGTTGGGGGAAGGGGGGGGGGGGGAGTCCGCAGGTCAAGTGCTTGGCAACCTATCTAAGAGTATATGTGCAGTATATATGCCTGTATCACCCTGATGGTGTGACAGCCATTGGCAAACCTAGATGATGAGCAAAGCCTGCTGCAAAGTTGACAAGACAGATGACACAATATTGCTCCATGGAACCCCAACCAAATGGAGAATAAATTGTGATAACGGCAATTGAATTTGCCCAGCGGTGACTGTGCCGTTGTCACTGTGCCGTCACAGTGAGGAGCAGTAGGAAGGGAGGAGGGCAGTCATTAGGCAGACTGGGACAGTCGTGCGCCGATGGCAGCACTGCCACAAGACTCTCTCCGATGAGACTCGGGGTACAGTCACTGAAACAGCAGCAGCAGAAGCCACTTCAGTGTTATAATACCGACACCCTCTCAGACTTGCTACATCATGACTATCACGCTTTATGTCCGATGTTGCCGAGGGTACAGTTGCTGCACGCATTCGGCATCCTCTTTCTGTGGCTGGCACGTAGCCTGACAATTTCTGGCTGTCTTGCATCATAACTCTTTGTGTCTTAAGAGATGGTCGCTGATGTCATCTGGAGAGAAATTTTCCGCGTGGCTGGAATCGTGTGCGATGGGCGTTACGTAATACGGCCTGGCAACAGCGGCAACCCACAGATGGAACATCACGGAAGCTACTTTCCATAGTGGGCTCAAAGACACTACATGCATGTGAAATTGTTACATTTTCCTGCGTCGATCTTTGACTGCATTGATGAAAGCTGATAGACAACATTGAGACATAGAAAACCAGCTGAGGTAAGCTCACTAGAATCATTGAGTATAAACTACTGTTTCCATGTAGGACATCACCACTGGCAAACTGGAAATCATATCATATATTATTGCAAAGGTTTTGAATGTAATATCTGCACACATTTGAATTTTTGTTCTTAGATACTTCTTGCTAGATATCCTGCATGAGACTGACTAGATTAGCTGATAATCCTGCAGTGACATTTGACTGGCTATCTGATAACCCTGCATTGCGATCAACTTCTGCAATTGCATATCTGGATCTTAATCTGATTCTGAGTCTATAATGGTCTACATACATATCTTGGTCTCTGTGTGTTCTTCCAGTACGAATCATGCAAATAGGACATTACCTTTTCCAGTAATGTGAATTCAGCATATGGAAACATGTGATACTACATGTGCCAAATAAAAGTGGAATTACCTCGTTATTGTGTTGTTGAAAAGGTAACTGATGGCGGTATTCCATAATTCTGGAGACATGTAAGGAATGAAGGTTATTTATGCAGACTGAACTATTGTAAGTCTATAGATCATGTCGACATATTAAGCTTCAAGTGGGTGAATATGAGTCACTGACACAATATATTATAATAGTGTCGGGTACATGTAACACTGACACTATCTGTGAAAGTTTCTTTTGAAGCCACACTTCCAGTTGAAGCCTCATTAGGACTATGTCATAGTCTTGTGGAACACTTATGCATTAAAATCCACCCCCCGTTGCAAAATGTTGACTGCTAAATGAGCTGACTGTATGTATTTATTGAAGGAAGAACCAATGATCTCTAAACATGTCGTCGGTGTCCGAAGAACATTTACAGTTTGGAACTTTGCACCAACAACTTAAAACTCGGGAAATGGTTTATTATTAGCAGAGCATCAGTTTCTCCACCACAGAACATCACATAAAAATATCCAATTAATAACCATTTAACTTTTATCTAAAAGGATCAGCTGGTAACTTTTACTGTTAGCTGGGAGTTCAACATGTTGGCCTGCCAGTATATAAGCCTTAACACTGCTCTGTTGTAGTCCGTACATGGACTTCTTGATGATTTTAACACTATCGAAAATCACATTCTGATAGTACCCGTGGCTTCAGTTGGAACTTTTTGGGTACTATTACTCTCTGATATATGTATGCATCAGCTTTAATTAAAATTTTTACACTGTAATAAGACTCCCAGTTTAATTTAGATGGTTGGAAAATAAATGGCCCAAACTTACAGACATTTTTTTTTCTTACTAAAACCTGATAGATTGAGATCATGTATTAACCAGTAAATATCTGACTAAATATGTATAATTAGATGGTAAATGTTAAAATATTCTTTTTAATGGAATTCCAAATCTTAGATCATAATGGTAGACCTTCTTGCCAAATTTTATCTTCAGGTAGAACTTCCTTGTTTTTGAACAGCTAAAAGATTGTATACCCTGGTATTTGGGAGGGTATTTTTGCTGTAAGTAATACATAGAGTTAAACAAGTTGTGCCTGAAACTTTCCAGTATAGGTGCAGTGTTATGCTGGTGTTGACCATGAGTGTATACAGTGGGCTCTGCATTTTAAAACCGCCCTTTCAGCCAGAAAATTTAGTCTTAAATTGAAGGTAAAAATTGAAGGATATTTGTATTGAAAGAAAAAGAATGGTGCCACTGATTACTGGTCTTAAAATGGTAGGGATTCTTAATTCGAGGGGTCTTAAATTGCAGGGACCACTGTACAGACAACTGATGTGGTATAGATGTGTCTGTGTGAATATAAATCTCCACAGTTGATGATGCCTATCTCTGCAGAAAATTCACTGGACATGGATTGTATTATATCTCTGTAACCTGATTGTGGCAGAAATATGAAAGAAGCAACCAGTAGGAGAAATACAAACTTTTAAAATCTGGACTCATTCTGAGAGAACCCCCCTTCCCCCCCCCCCCCCTTCCTTCTTCAAGCAGTGTCGTGTCTCCTCTGCGATTAATCACCATTCTTCCCGATATCAGGTAGCCATTGTTTCCCGTCATTTATTTTCCCTTGTGCATGCCAAGTCACTCTAATCATGTTTACTGGGGGAAGCCATAGGACTCGAGCAGCAGAACAATCAGCGACCAGAAATCGTTAGCTACCCTAGTAGTTTTCTTATTAATTCACCTTCTTCCTGACTTCCCCTAGCTGCCCGTAGTCCCATGGCGAGACCGTTCCATTTCTGTAGGGGGTTTTACCTCCGTTGGGAATCGATAGCCCCGCCGGGAACCCCCCCGTGGCACCCATGGGTTCTCCTGTCATAATGGAGCAGATTGATTGGGGTTTGTCACGATCAATTATACAGTGGATTTGGAAAGGGCACACTCCTCCTGAATAGATTGCACAACTCGGAATCGATGACTCCCGCAGCTAGGACATATAGGCCTCCCACCTCTACGGGTCATTGTGGTGGGGGCTCAGAATGCCAGGATCAGGGAATACATCGCCAGTCCGTGGCTTTTGTATACCCCACGAAGAATAATGCCACCGCCATATATTGCCGCTTTCCTTTTGTGCCTGACTTGCCCTAAAGCTTCTGGCATTATTGGTTGCAGAAGAAAGCTGGGTGGTGGATTGGGAGGGCGGAGGGAGAGTGGGAGCGGTAGGTGGGGGTAGGGGGTGGTAGGTGGAGGGTAGGAAGAAGGCAGCTCCTGTTTGATGACTTGATGAAAATGGAAATAGCAAGCTGTCAGCTTTGATTGGCCCAATATGGCAAGCCGCCTGGTGGTGGAGATGGTCTTTGATTGAGGCAAGACTTGGCTGGGGTAACTGGGGACCACGGGCCGCAGGCCACGCGCCATCCTTCCATCCTTCCAAGTCTTCCCTTCAGTAGGACGTGGGTGGCAGTGGCAGGCATACACTGCCTGCTGCAGGCAACTGGGTGGGGCTTGGGGAGGGGGGGGGGGGCTCCAATTTGGAGACCCTACTTCAATCAGTGGGGATCCAGTAAGGAGCAATATTATGGTCCAGTTGGGGTATCTTTACTGCCGTATATCGAACTGCCTAGTAGTACTGTAGAGATTGGGGTTTGGAGTGTGGGTTGGGGGTTAAGCCTGGCAAAGGCCAAGCTGCGTCTACTTGACATTTAAGCAGTACGTCTGTGGATGTAAAATTGCGCAACGAGCGGTTTTACTAGGCTATGTGATATCCATTACCTTACAGATATCCTCTCACGATGATAGTGTTTTAGGTAAAATGATGTAACGTTTAGCTCATTAAGCAGCCTGGTGTAGTTCAGGCTGTACATTAAGTGTATTAATAACAAGAACTTGCAGAATATTTTCACAGATAATTGAACAAAATAACTCTGTAGATGTATATGTACATATACCAGTGTATTGTATGTCAGGTTTCATTTGCCAAGGGTAGGATCAAATATTCGTAATTGTGTGAGAAATATTTTGTGAGCAGATCATTGCTCCATTTGGAAATTCTTCAGTGGCCATATGTATACCAGTAATATACTTAAGCTCTATCACATGAGTTCAACAATTTATTTTTGTATGGACCAAGAGCTGCATTTATTCTGACGAGCTTGTGAGTCAGAATGCAGCTGTTGCTCAATATATTACACCTGTGTTTTAATGTAAATTAAGGTTTTCCTTTTCATGCCTGTAGGGCATATAGCAACGGCCCGGGACCTTGGCGACGAAACCCAAACAAACAATTGAATTATGTACACATAGAGCCCACATGTCTTTACCATTGGCTGAAAAGCTGCATCGGGGTCAGAGTGGGATAAGTGAAAGGTCATCGTTCAAATACAGAGATGTTTTACGCGATCACTCCAATGGTAAAGTATAGGGAAATTTTTCAGGTATATAATAATTATAGTACTTACCGGTACTCATGGTACATATTGTGAAGTCTGTATATATATATATTTGAGAGGAAGCACTAAATGAATATCTATCAAAAATTGACAGCAGCTCATGTTAGTAATCGTAGTATATTGTGGTCATTGATTGATTGACGTCTGGATGGACACTAAGATAGTTTTGTGAAAGAAAGATGAGGCTTGCCAAGTGTCCCTCCTCAGTCCATTGTTTTCGCTGTCACTTTGTGTTGTCATCTCGGTCCCCTAGAGGCCCATAACAGGGAAAAAGAGATTCCAACCAAGAACCATTGCCTCAGTCATGATGGCAAATGGGTCTTATTGGTCCCTAGAGAGAAGTTAGCGTTTTTGATTTTTGTCGTACGGCTGTAAGCTCTGGCATCCAGGGAGCCTGCGGATCTGAAATATTCACCAATAGGAACGAAGCGACCGCTTTTAGAGCTAGCCAAAAAAAAAAAAAAAAATAACTACAGAGAGAGAGAGAGAGAGAGAGAGAAATAGTCGGAGCCGGAGAACGGGTATGCAACGGCTGGGGTGGCCCGCAGGGAGATAGAGTGTGTTTTATGGTTTTAGGAATTGTGGATATGCCAGGTTTGGTGGGGAACAGCCTGCCAATGTGCACAGCCTTTCCTGACCGCAGCCTAAACCTGGCTAATATTGAATCTGGTGGCTGGAGATTTATGGAAACAAGGGGAGGAAGCTACAGCCACGGAAATTGCCAATGGCAGGATCGTAGGGATAATCTGGTTAACGGGGAAACGGTTTTAATCATGGAGTTTTTATGCAGCAAGGGTTTTATCTTGTTACGGCTCTCTGCGAGACAAAGCTACACAAAAGGGCCATTAGAGGTAGGTCGAACAAATTGGGGCAAACTTCAACCAAGACGAAATATCTTCCGACTAAATGTGTGGAATAAGATGTCTTTGTCAGAAAAAGCACCAATCAGCATCATGGCGCAATGTATTTTGATGTGGTTAAGTATGCAATTTGTCTTGGGTAAATTAAAACCCTAACAGGTGAAACCTTACAATCTGTAAGAGGTACACTCTATGCAAATACTGTTACCAGTATTACTATAAAATTAAGTATCTTACTCTACCAATTATCATAACCCACATATATATATACCTACCGATATGACTAAAAACTACAGAATCTGCTGAATGTACAGACTGAAATGAACATTGATTGACAAACCCACGTACATCATGCTCATGGGTACCTGATCTTGTATATCGTGGATGAATCATGGCAGATGACGGGAGTTGCAAATGGTCAGACCAAACAAAATAGCTAAACCTACCGGGACACGTACTGATCATCATCAGCATGGCAGTAGCTAAGACATGACTAGGGCAAACCTAAACGTGCTCAGGCCATATTTACACTACACTTCTAACATGTCTAATCCAGATTGAAAATGTTTCAAGACCCATTGGGGCACTTACACTAGCGTTAATCCAAATCTCAACCCATTTCAGAAAGCAAAGTGTAATCCGGTTGAATGTTTTAAAGCGAAGCAAATATAAATTCAAAGTGGAGCAAAAACAGTTTTGACACCTAATGAATATGTATCAACGCATGCACCTCTGGTTTCCATGAAGTAATCTGGACTGGTGACTAAGCAAAATATGGGAATACAGTAGTCCCTCTCTTAGTGGCCACTCTCAACAGAGGCCACACTTTCTAATAAGGCCATCAATCTTTTCTGCTTCTAGTATCAATGTATTTACTTCTCCTGCTCACCAAAGGCCACCTCTCTAATGTGACCCCTATGTTTGGGATTTTTGAAATTTCGAAAATTGAAATTTTAACAAATTTTATTCGTTTTCGTTAACATGGGACCCATTTACGGTTTCTTGTTAAATAGGGTGGCCATATCAAAGAGGAACATGTAAACATATGCACAGGCTACTGATTCAGCCTAACTGGGCAGATCGAGTGCCAACTTCCAAGTGTTTTAGATTTAAATACGAAGCAAAGCAAAACTTTTTTGTCAAAATTAAAATAAAGTGAAGTGATTTGAAAACTGCTCAAAAATGGATTAGGCATAACAGGGGCCCAAAAGATTCCTGGAAACCTGATGTTTGAATTTAGTTAAAACCCCGCTAGCTTTGCTAAGCTAGCGGGGCTTTATTGTTTTGCTGATGTTTGTGTGTGAGTCTGTTAACAAAATATCTCAAAAAGTACTTATCCAAAGAATTTTTTGTTTTTCTTTGTAAAAATAAGAGGCCATTGTATGACCGCAGTGGTGATTGAATGTCCGAACTTTATAGCTACTAGTTTGTTTTCTCTTTTAACTGGATTTCAAGTGCTTCTGCCCTCCCCTCCCCCAGTCCCAGCTCATACATGTATCCTCATAAGCAGGCACATTGCAAGTAGGCATCTACACCCAAGGCATTATCTTTGTTCTGTAGAAATACTGTAACCATTGGTTTTGCCCTATCTGACACTGGTTCGTGCCATATGCAAGTTCAGTCACACATCGTAGAACCAAATGCACACTGTACTAGTAGTAGTACTAACGGTTTCCATCCACTTCAGTGGCTTGGCTATACATATTATACATTCGTCCCTCTTTTTGTGGTCACTCTCAACAGAAGCCATCTCTAATGTGGCCAAGAAATTTTGGCACCACTACTATGAATACAATAACTTCTTCCTCTCTCTAGAGGCCATCTCTCTAATGTATCCAAAATTTTGTGGCAAATAGGGTGGCACCTGATTAGAGAGGACTACTGTACATCCATTTGAGGCTGGTGTGTGGCGAGATCGAGACCTTCATGCTACACACCTTGGTTATTACGTGCTGCATACTGCTGCGTTACAAGTGTCTCCGTATTTATACGACCCCAACACAGGACCCGGCTGGCCGCTATACCTTCTGATACCTACACACAGGCACATACATATATGTATGCATGTATGTACCCAGATACACTGGACACACAAACATCAAACACTCGTTGTGGTGGTATGGGCAATATATGTGTCATAAAATCATGGCTGGGTCCAGGTTGACGGTGACATGTCCCTACATTGTGTACTGTAGATAGTCAGCCTGTTGGTTTGCGGAAATATATCCAACACCTAGTCCCAGGTATGCTGGTAGTATAGGTAGGTATTAGATATCAGGTATTAATAAGTTCAACTTTGTCACTTCCACATGAATTTGCATGCTACGTACATGTATGTAATATATATGTATTAACAAGTTTAATCAATTATTAATCAATAAGAGAGTCAAAATTAAGGTAAGTTTGAGTAACAACCGTCATGATTTTTGTGCGGCAGTGATATTGTGGGTGTGCAGGTGCAGGTATTTTTGTCTTGTGCCTCATTTGTCTTGGAGGGTGTTAAAAAATATAATCTTGTCTTGTATCTCTTTGGCCATTTAACTGTGAAACCATGAGTTGCTTCATTATGTTATAATAAACCATAAAATATATATATCTGAATTCTGATTTTGGAAATATATTTCTGCAATTACTATTAGGCGTATTTTGTGGTTGCTTGGCAATTGTCTAGAGGTGCTTGACGCATGCAATCTACCCATAGATAATTAATATCGAGCTATGTTTTTGGTGACACACGTTTGTACACACTATAACAACCCCTTACATATAGACTGTATCATATACAAGAACCACAACTGTAAACCAGAAGCTTCAGTTCTTTCATATGCACAACTTCCCCCCCCTCCCCTCCCCCCCCCCCCCTCCTTGAAGACGATACTATTATACCTATTCAGGATGACCATAATTGCTGAAGGATCACTTCCATACGGGTGAGGTTGGAAGAGGAGACCGGGAATTTCGGTGGGAGGCATTTGCACCAGATCCGTGGAGGCTGCTACTGCAGTGCAGGGTTTTTGCTAAGAACACAAAACGCCTTTTAGAGTAAGCTGGGGATAATGGCTGCTTTCAGACCTGTTGTCTGAGAGCTGCCGTTGCCCAGATTGGATCTGACGTTGGGGATATAATGAGCTCCCTGCCCAGTTTGGGGTGGGTTGGGGGGGTGGGGTGGGGGAGATGGACCCCCATCCTGACCACTGTTATCTTCCCCTCCCAGGGAACTGGCCCTCTCACCCAGGGAAGGTGGTCCAAGTAAGGATGGCCCCTAAACAAGGCTTTTAGTGCCTTTAAAAACTGGAGGGAGGCTGACCGCCTCCTGGAATGGCAGGTGACAGGGTTAAGGATGTGCTTGGGGAATTAACACTCCTAACGCTGGGGGCGTTGGGGGAGAACTGGGATGGGGGAAGATTTATACTCACTGACACATGGAGGATTTGGTGTGAAGACAGGGACGCACACTTGGGAGACAGTCTGGGAAGATAGGAGATGGAAAAGTTATATATAAGGCAGGGCAGGGCCTGCTTGGTTATAGGCCTCTGTGACTATATATTTAGTATCAGGTGTTTCTATATAAGATTTCCATATACACTAGAACCATTAACTTCAGTACTGATGTTTGGTCTCCAACTTCAACCTGCCCTGTAAGCATGGTAAGGGAAAGAAAATGGGCTCAAGATGGCCCAAAATAGGTTCAAAATGAAGAAAAACTGCCTTATATA
>JAAUYG010244482.1_pt1 | contig 10520 bp, 9 predicted proteins | sample 7278091 | NCBI WGS metagenome assembly JAAUYG01 (sample SAMN14350201, study PRJNA611818) | marine sediment metagenome | isolation source: surface marine sediment (0.6m) | place: French Polynesia: Moorea | collected 2018-08
CTTTTGTATACTCCTACAGATAGGTGTTGTTTTTAATTTTTAAGTGCCGCTTTTTTTTCTGCTACTGCAAGTTTAATGTTACTACGTTTAAAGTGACATATAAGTCCGTTTGGGCTGTGTTCCAGTTGTCATTGTTAATTTTATGTACATGTACATGTATCACCATGTACCACATGTATGGAACATGTCACTGATAATAAACAAATTACAATACAAATACAATTAAAGTGACTGGCAGTTACTACAGGCGTGTGTGTTGTGTCTTGCAGTATTCCAGATGACCATTCCCTGTACCGGTCGGGTGACAGCTATAGCCTCCATGTATATCGAACTTCACATTCACAACTCCTGGGGTCGCGCTGTACCGGGATCCCCTCTGCGACTACACCTGCGGAAGAGATGCATCGCATTCGGTAAGCAAACATTCAGATTTCTCGTCCTATTAAAACCTTGCTAAGCCCCAGCATAGATAATACGCATTTGTTATTGTATTGGTTATTTTATTGGTAAAGCGTAACCTTGGCTAAAGAAATGTAGTTTGGTAATATCAAATTCACATATGCAATTTAATAAAGTAGAAGGATGGTCGGGTTTTATCGCACTCACAATATCTAAACGAATGGATTCTTGTTTTGAAAACGGTGTTTACATTATCAATAACTGTTACAACGACAATAAATTGCGACTCTCAGAACAGTTTTAAGCGTAGTGTAGGTTCGCAACGGCGCGAGAAGTTGTTTTAGTTTAATCCAACAACATGACACGTACCCAATAAGTTTAAAATATCAGGCTAATGAGCCAATAAATTCTAATAGCACGGATTTACATATTGAGTATAGAAATCTCGACATAATTCTTGCGTAAGTTAAAGCGACAGGGTTTGGGAAAATTGTTTGTTTGTTTGTTTGTTTATTGGCTGGTTGTGCATAAAAGCATACAAAACATGCAAAGGAAGGGGGGTGGAAGGTTCATAAAAACAATGGGCACTCTCGCTACCATTAAAATACACATCTCGAAGTTTTCTTTTGAACACACTAGTTGTACTACTGCTGACATTCTGAGTTTAACAATTCCAGTTTCTTACCAATCTATTTGACCAAAATAGTTTCCTTTTTTCTGTACGGCAATATAAACTGGCCAGTTGACTATTACGACCTCTCTTCATTAGCATACCTAGATATATCATTTACATGCATCTCTGTGTTTCCTCTGACCAGTTGGAAATATAAAACAAGATCTTTCTTAATTCGCAACTGTTCTTATGTTTCAACAGCCAAATATTTAATTCTTTTCAAGTACTCTAAGTTTGTAAAATGATGCCGTATAAACCTTTCAATTGGCGACAGAGTCACTTTGTATCGGTCGCGCCTGGTACTGCCGTGCATATACTGCCATGCCCTTAAATAATACGAGACAGAAACGTTCGTTAAATGCATGTACTTAGTAGTATACCTATATGGTCCAGTTTTATGACCATACTTATAAATAAGTCGAACAACCCGATCACAGTCAGGTACAAGTGTAGTGAATTAACCAATTTATTGCGGTGTGAGTGCATGATCATTCACCGGCCGGGGGCCTGTTCGCTGGTTTCCACTATAAAAAGCAATTCTACCTCGGGTTGGTAGGAGGTCAATTGACCGAAATTTTAAACCTTTGCAACGCAATTAAACATTGGCGTTGTAGGCGACAGGTTGTACTACTATATCACTCGCTGATTGGTTAGGCCGTCTGATAAAGATCTGATTACGCAGACCAAGAAAAAGGTTTATGGCAATTTGGCATGGGTTCGAGAGTGGTACTTAAGAGCATACACTAAATAATGTCAAATTAATTGACATGGCGTATATGTATACAATACGCCAAACCAGGAAATCATATCTCAATCACAGAGCTCAGCCACTCAAAACGCAACAGTAACGTCAATTGTCATACGTCAAAATGAGGCTGACAGGTGATCCGTGTGCAAACATGTTTCCCGCCCACCTTGGTCCAAGCAGACGATATCGAATTGCCTGTGATTACGTGTTCCCCGTCCACCAGACGACATTTAGTGCCAATCAAATACCTAATATATATGCGTTCCGGGTCGGTTGAGGGCAATTATGATAATTTTGGAGGCGGGACAAGGACATGTCCAATAACAAGTGCCCACACAAGAATACCTGCCATCGCTATTTGTTTCTCTGATAATACTTGGCCAGCTGAGTGAAAATAGCTGATTTTGGAGATTTCGTGCTGTGTTTGTATATCGGTCATTCTAGAAAGGCTATAGGAACCAAGCAAGCCAAGAGCAATAACACGCGCTCTGGCAGAAACGCAAATATGATTTGGATATGTTTTTGAGAGGGTCTATTTTGTGCAGAACAAGGGTGGAATCAAGTGCCACGAAGTTGATTAATTTTATTGGCCAGGACTCGACAGACAGCACTTTTTTTGGCTATTCGAGTTCGCCCACGTGGGAGCTGAGCCGAGCTGAGCTAAACCATGAGGCAGTGTTGGTGTTCTGATTGACGGGGGAGAAATGAATCCCCTTTTGGTGTGGAAAGACCCAGGCAGAAGTGGGAGGTCACTCGCAGACAATGCGGCGACAGGAGAGCAGCTTCAAAGGCGTGGGGATGACGGCGGCGATGAAGGCGGTGTTTGCTCCTGTGGTGGTAACCCAGACATCACCCTAGTACCCTTGATACCGGCCCCAAAATCCGGAACCCAAAGGGAATGAACCCGAACAGCACTTTCTGGACCATCTCCCGGCGAAGCATGCTTTATTACACAGCTGCTTTGGTTTTGTATGGACCTATAGGTTCTTGACAAAATACCATGTCGTCAGACAGTAGCCACACATTTTGGGGCACCGGCATGTCATAGCCTCGCTTTCGAAACAAATGCACATGATTGTTCCTTATGCTTAGGGCTCTACTCATAAGGGACGATTCTTGGTGTAGTATAACGTCCAAGAAATCCTCACCAGTTGCCCTTGCTTTTCTTCTATGCAACCATGCCTTAGCCTTGGAATGGGTTCCAAGAAACGACGTATAATATGCAGTTTTGTTTTGATCTCGACGACCATGCAGTCTGTATATATATATACGCCGTGTACACGTCCAGTAAAGAGCTGTCGACTTCTGACTGGAGATAACAAGCCTGTAATGATGTTTTCGTTCTGTTCGCCGCCGCAGTATCAGGTCGTGTCACCGTACAGACAGCCACTGGCCTTGGCACTACGGACATACATCATCCCGTCTGCCTGCAGCTCTCTGCCCTCAGATGCCTCATCCTGGTCGTTTGCACGGAAAAATAGAATAGTTGCGGGTGTAGATCAAAGAGAGGGATGCGCGGCTGGGAGCTTATCGTGGCGTGTTTACCTTGGGGCTGCCAATCGCGAAGAAGTATTTTGACACGGACCGGTGTTATTGTTGCTACTAAGCCATAAGTTAGCGTGTCTTCCGATGACTTTCCACGTCAAAGCAAGAGCCCATTTGTCTTTGCACATACATTTGGCTCTTTCAGAACCTGTGGCGTTAGGAAACCATTTTATGGCAGGCCTCAATCATACACTGTGATTGGGGAGCTACTAGTGGGCCAAGTGGAATAACTATATAGACGCATTTGTAAAAAATTGCTGCCAGAATAAAAGTATGTTATATTTCCATAACATAAACTCTGTGTCAGTCAATCAAATCTAGCTTATAGGTTATAGAGATGCGTTCATCACATTAAGGATTAGTGCAAATAGGAGCACATGCATCTACAGGCGACTCCTCAAATTTTGTCTCACACCTTTGAAATTGATTGATTAAAAGTTTCGCTCGAGAATCCTTGGATCAAAAATTACACTTTCTTCACTTGTATTTAGCACTCCAATGTCAATTCAGAAACAAATATTTTCAACTGGCACAGCTCTGTTGGCACTCAAATGTCAGCTCTATGGAGCTCAGTTGGACTGAAAACCGCATAAACAGAACTTCTGTATATCCCTGCTTCTGTATATCCCTGTATATCTCTTGCTAGATGGTTAAAAGATCACACACATGTAGGCAGGAGCTAGACCATTTATCTCTTTGTAAACTAACAGCAGGCTATTAAATATAATGCCATATTTTATCGGTAGCCAGTGTATATGTAACCCTTTGGGTGTACATGTACATGTAGGTGCTACGTGAGCACTTCTGTTGGTGCAGTCAATTCTGTCGAGCTATGCAGCTCGATTTCGGATTCTGGGGCCTCTGGAGACAAGTCGCAGTTGATGATTTCGATCCACCACAGCAATGCCTGGCCATAGTCAAGTCTGGAGATGACTAGGGATTGTACATGGATCTTACATGCGCTTTTTGTTTAGTACATGTATCCCCTCAGACGACCAATTCTACTGAGATGGATGTTGCAGGCCTTCGCAACAGCTCCTCGGGCTTGTTTTACCATTTCCAGACTTGCGTCCCAAAGTACATCCATCTTCTCAATAATGGGCGATGGCTTGATGACACCGTCCCTGATACGTATGTTAACTGAGACGATCTCCAGATGACAATTCGTATAGATACGAACCAGTAGCTCGGTCCAGTGTCGTCATTACGTCACGGCATATTTGTAGTTATCCAACAGTTGATATCCCAAAATGCAATTCGGTACACTGCCAACAGATTGCGCCCCATCTGTTCACAAGATGCGGGCATATATCACTGAGAGACCCGTTTTAGGATTACGTCACCTAAAATAAATGATGATACGCCAATGAGAGTCAGTAACATTGATACCGCATGGTTGACTGCCTGCCGTCTTGTATTGGGACGCATGCAAAATACATGCAGCTACTTGGCAATAGGGCTAAAAATAGATCCTTTCCGCTGGCTGGAATTGCTTCTGATTGGCTGAGACAAAGTTCATAAAAGGAGCAAAGCTTCCGGTGTAGTCAGGCACAGTAAAAACTGTGGCTGTACGACAATGCTATTACATAAAGTCTATTCGTATCGTCCATTCCATTAGCAAAGTACATTGGAATTGCTGCACGTTGACTGTTTTAACGAAATCTTGCGTGATCTAGTCGATTTCGTCATTTCCATCCTCCGGTGCAGTGTCTCGTGAGCGTGGAAGGAAATTGAGTTTGAAGGTGCAAGTTTAACAGGACACTGCCAAAAGACAAACCCGCCAGCTGTGACGGAATTATGAATACAGATTGTAATCCAGTTCCTCTAGGGTCATTCAAACCCCGCAACTTTTCTTCTCGCCAGTTACATCTCAAAGGACTGTCCGACACTGTTCCTTGGGTCCCGCTGCTTTCTAACGTTACATGTACATGTATGTTCGAAAACGAGCGAGTGAGTGATTAGGGTTTTGTTCGAAAAAGAAAAGCCCGATAAGGTTTATTACGCACATTTGGCTGAATTTCTCCAAGAGCGTTCACTTTACGGTATAACACTGTCTCCTTTCTGAAATAATAAACTTCATTTCGCAATTAAATAATTTATCTGTTTCTTCTCGAAGCTTTCATTCAGATTGCTACGTTTCTCGATGCAACCATAGGAAGAATTTAATAACACGGACAGTGTCGTGATATGCTAAAATAAATTGAACGATGTAGACGTTCGTCGTATTGAATGTCGTCATTTGTTGATTAAGGGAGTTAAAATCAATGAGCAGGAATCCTGTTGTACAGTTGTTGTTCAATTGTACTGATATTGTTGTCGTTGTTGTTTTGTTGTTGCTGTGTCTGTTGTTGCTGCTGTTGTTCAGTACTGTGTTGTTGTTGTTGTTGTTTGTTGTTGTTGTTGTTGTTGTTGTTATAGTAAGAGTCCATAGTATGATAGACAGAGAATACACAAGGGTAAAGTTTCCAATACATGGTAACTTGGCACATTTTCGAGCGAGGCATTTGTGGATAAACCAGCAGTGACGCAGAGCGAAAGGCAGCCACGGAACGCCGAACAACAGTCCCGCAGCCAAGTTTCCATGGCGCGCACGTGGAAGAGAGGAAGCAGATCGGACTGCGGACGGAAGGTTTCCGTTGGCACATGGCGTGCTGCAGACTGGCAACAGACAACAGACATGCCACAAGTGACAGAACACTTTGTTGGGGAAAAGAAAATTGCCAGTGAAATATATCAGAACAGTTAAAAGCTAGCCCCGGGGCGAACCGATAACAGGAAGATAGGTCGGGGCGTAAAGAAGTTACCCTCAACAGGGCAAAAAAGTTACATGAAAAGAAAGGAACTTTTCTCTGTCTTTCACTTTTAAGCCTTCCGGGGATAAATGAAGTTCCTTGTTTTCGTAATTGCTGAAGCAGGAAAAACAAGGTAGCACGTCCGCCGTGCTTTCGCGGACTGTTGTTATTTGAGCTGAGATGTCTACGTACGCCTTACTTGTTGAGACGGTGAGGAAGCGGTACGGGCGGAGATAGCTAAGCCGTCAGCATTGGGACTATAGAGAGGCGGCCCCGGCCGTCAAGTGCCTAATCCTTGATGTGTCATCCAGTATCATCCCGCTGAAGTGTTTATTGCCGCATGCGAGTTTGGATTAAACGCGAAATCTGCTAAGATACAAATCCGTTGTAATCGCGACGGAACTCGTAAACCGAGAGAGAGCCCGACAAGGGGTCAAGTGTAACGAAATCATCACGAACGCGCGGATGTATCCCTTTTGAGTTGGCAAAAAAAAGTGCCAAAGAAATCCCCGTGAGCTGTTCCCTCCCTGTTTTACTTACACACGCAGATATCGTCTTCAGATAGACTCACAGAAGACGGATGCTTATAGGCATTTGGGGGTGTCTGGGGTCGGCGGCTTTCCATCTTTAACAAGTGGTGTTGGAGTGGCTAAAGTGCGTTTGTCCCGCAATCAACGACATGGAAAAGAAACAGAGTAATGAGAGATAAAAGAAGCTTCTTTGACTTCAATTGCGGTAGAAAGAGGGGGGTGGGGGTGATACTTTTCAGCAGCAGAACAACTCGTGTTATCTTTATTGCGGTCCCTGGAGAAAACAATTCCCTGTAAGTCAATGGACTTCTGACAGTCGGTCTGACACAGCCAGCCGTCGTGACAAAGTGCCGAGAAGCCTTTACTCACTCTTCCGCTTTCTGCGAACAGACAAAAGTGCTTTAAACTAATTTTTTTATTAACCGCGATTTGCGCAGAAAAACAAAAACCAGCAAAGATATACTGCACCACAAGTGACGAAACGACTTCAGACTACTTAGTAAGACGCATCCTGATTGGCTGATCTAATTGGATCAGCAAAGCCTTGAGATTGACGGATGTTCAAACTTTCATCATTCGAAGCTATCGGGGACTTATATAGGGTTCTAGTTCTAATATCTCTCGCGGTAAATCCCGCCTTGAGTCGTATCTAATCTGGTATAATCGGGAGGAAACCAACACCTGTCGATGTGATAGTCGGGGCTTTGATCCTCGACAGATCACTTCAGACTGCTTTATGGCTACCCATCGAGTGCAATATCTAGCCGTGTATATAGCCTTTATCTTTATCTCGGGAACCAGGGCCCGAAACCTCAAATTTTTCCTCTCGTGGATAGCAGCGAGTGTGACTTCACCATCAGGCCAAACATAGCTGCATTCAGTTTTAATGCAAGGCTTGGCGATTTTGTAAGGACAACCCGGTGAAGATTTTAAATTTGTAAAACGATTACTCAACGCTTTTACTATCCGATACATCATAATTAACAAATGCATAGCAGACGTAGGACGCTGTGGCATGGATCGCTTTATATTTCAATATAAACAAATAGTTAGTATTTGGCGCCACAAATTCGCAACATGAATAGTCGAATTATTCAGAAGCCAAAATACCCTTGGTCATGTGACTAGACGTTAGTCAATGTCATTCCGTCATAAGGCTTCGACCAATCACGCGAGATGTCACGGCTTTCGCTCCGTTTCGCTTCCTTCGCTAATCTTCGGCACATTTTCCCGCAAAGGAGTTTAAAATACTTCTTTTTCGAGATTGTCGTCATCTAGTTTGATTTTACAATGCCTACTAACTACCGTGCACTTTTTGCTTCCGATGTCTTGATAGTATATTAATGGAAATATGTTACATGATTCAGTCAGTTGACCGCAGTGCCGTATATTGTACATTACATCACAATTTATATACCCACTGAAACACGTCACTGATGTGAATCAGCAGTACACGTTCTGCTTGAAATAAAGTTCCACATCTAATCAGAGCTTTGGGCAGCGAAATATTGGAATTGTATGTTTCCGAATCAGTGGGGAACGTCTCCTCGTCCTGCAGTCACCTTGACAACGTGATCGCTATGATAACCGTCCGTGCCGTATGCAAAATCATTGTAGGATTCGAGTATATTTTTGCCGTATGCAAAATCATTGTAGGATTCGAGTTTATTATTTGCTTTGGTACTGTATGAGAAACCGTGAAAATATATCATCCTGGGAACTTTCAGAAAGTATATTGTAATTTCTTTGTTTTCTCTGTTTCCTGCAGTAGAGATCCGATGATTAGAAACGTCTCCTCTTAATTTTCGGGTTCCCCCTTGGTGCTGTTTAAAGATAGGATCAAATGTTGTAGCTTGCATTTGTTTTGATTTTGATCCAGAGAGTAAGACGGTGTGCCATGACGAATGCCAGAATGGGGGGACGTGCAATGACCGCGGAACGTGTACCTGTCCGACGGGTTACTATGGCAACAAGTGTCATCTCGGTAAATATCTACCTGTAGCGCTGTATTATGCATAAAGGGTAAATGAAGCTGTTTTTTGTGACGAATGCCTGTGTATTCGAAAGTCTGTTAATTGTAAAATTGCAAAGATACTTAATTTAGAGTTACTCATCTTTTAATTTGTCTAGTTGTGTACAGCCAATCTTTGATTCACAGACGCAGGCGTAGATCTGACCATAAACGTTTGTGTACTAATTTTACAGATTCATCAATGTTAATGTTACTATGTTGCTAGACCCAAACATACCTACCTACCTACCTACCTACCTACCTAAACTACATAAATATATCTATTTACCTACATACCTACCTGCATACATAGTACATACCTACCTACTACCTACCTACATACCTACCTACCTACATACATACTTACATACCTACTTACATACCTACCTACCTACCTACATAGCTACATTGTACATGCCAAAAGATAAGCTATATATTGTGTGTTCTTTAGCGTGCTATTCCTTACCCACATATGTTTGCTTTATTCCACTATCAGCCGTATGTTTCCCGGAATGTATTAACAATGCGACTTGCGTGAAGCCAGGAGAGTGCTTGTGCCAGGAAGGTTTTACTGGAGAGAGGTGTGAAACGGGTAGGTATAAATCGGCACGAAGATGTGCGTTTTGGCTCCACTTGCAATTAGAAGTCTAACCTGAAAATTATAACTGAAACTCAAAAAATCTTGCAGCATACACCTTACTTGGTGATTAAATTGCTATTAAGTATATTACCCTCCTTTTATTCTATACAAAGTACATGTATATAATCCAGTTTAACTTTCTTGTTTCTTTCGTACTCTACAAATTAGTAATTATTTTATACGTTTTCCTTTGGCAGTTACGACTCAAATTGCGTTTAATTTTATCACATTTCTTGTACCTGAAGTGTAAACAATGCATGCCTGCAATAATGAGGTGTTAATGTAACCAGCATGCAGGTACCGTAACGTGTTTCCCACCCAATTACATGCCTGTGATATTGGTATTTTATTTCATTCAGTTTTTGTTTTGTCGTCTGCTTATTTTCCCGCGTAGCCGTATGTCGTCTGCCCTGTCATAACAACGGCACGTGTGTGGCCCCGGAGCTTTGTTACTGCCCACCTGGTTTCTATGGCAACCACTGTGAACACAGGATGGGTAGGTTTTTCCACAAGCCGGCGATTGGTTGTATAATTTTCGTATCAGATGACACATTTTTAAGACGACTATATGGCAATCGCAGCTGCACTTACTGACGTTATAACATGAGAAGACCCAATTTCAAGTCCTCAGACTTTGTTTCGGCATGACTGTTTGATGACACGCATAGGATACATGCAAGCTATTCGTCGTCGTTAATAGAACCTTTTATTTTACGAACAATATCTCGCGTGATACAGCCTAACGGTTTCTTTCCCCACAGCAGTTCTAACCGGGACAACGTCATGTTTGTTGGAATTACTAAATTTTTCTTTTGCTACATTGTTTTTAGCCTGTTCAAGTTTGTGCTGGTTGTTTACCTTCAAGTTAGTGAACGCCAACATTCCGCGTTTAAAATACTTCTTCAGTTTTGCTTGTGTGCTTGCGTCCTTGTGAATTTGGGTTCTTTTTCTTCAGGACACTGTGAACCGGAATGCATCAACGGGGGAACCTGCTCTACGAACAATACTTGTCTCTGCAGGACTGGCTATATCGGGCAGTTTTGCCAAAGACGTAAGTCGGTCTCTCTCTCTCTCTCTCTCTCTCTCTCTCTCTCTCTCTCTCTCTCTCTCTCTCTCTCTCTCTCTCTCTCTCTCTCTCTCTCTCTCTCGAAGGCCGATAGGAAAAGAGCACCACTGAACACA
>JAAUYG010214012.1_pt1 | contig 10519 bp, 9 predicted proteins | sample 7278091 | NCBI WGS metagenome assembly JAAUYG01 (sample SAMN14350201, study PRJNA611818) | marine sediment metagenome | isolation source: surface marine sediment (0.6m) | place: French Polynesia: Moorea | collected 2018-08
GAGGCTTGGCCGTTGGCCAAGTTAGGAAAAAAACAAATTGGCATCATGCCACTAGGCGTCACTTGCCTCAAACCTTACTTGCCCTGTGGGCAAGCCTACCTCGGCCGAAGGCCGTGCCTCTAGCGGGCCGTCAGGCCCCTGGCCCAGCTGAAAGCGGGTTGCTTCGCAACCGTGAAAGCCTTTGGCTTTCGTTTGAGGTTTGAGGTTTGAGGTTGGAGGCTTGCCCTGCGGGCAAGTTAGGCAACGGCTATTGATTTCGCTTTTGCATTTGCCTCCGACCTAACTTGGCCCATGGCCAAGCCTAACTCGGCCGAAGGCCGTGCCTCTAGCGGGCCGTCAGGCCCCTGGCCCAGCTGAAAGCAGGTTGCTTCGCAACCGTGAAAGCCTTTGGCTTTCGTTTGAGGTTGGAGGCTTGCCCTGCGGGCAAGTTAGGCAACAATGAACAGAAGCGCGAAGCTCAAAGCGGGTTGCTGCGTAATCGTTAAAGGTAGAAGGCTTGAGACTTGGCGGGGTTGGCAGCAGGCGTGAGCGTGGCGTTCAATAACGAGTGGCATGTGTCGGATGGGGGCGCCCCCAGATTGAACGCCAAGGGCGGCGTCGCACGGGAATGAACTCAATGGCTTGGGTGTGAAACGTCAAAAAGGTCTGGTTACAGCGCTAAAGTAAATCAGGTGGGTATGATGCTGGCGCAAATGCAGCCCGGGCCGGCGTGGGCGGTGATGGTGGGGCCGACCTCGGCCAGGCGGATGCGTTCGAGGGCCGCCGGGATGCGTTCCTCGAGATGGGCCTGGAGGGCTTCGGCCTTGTCGCGGGCAGCGGCATGGGCAATCCAGATGTCGCAGTCCCCGCGAAAGATGCGGTAGTCCTCGTGGATGCGGTCGGCAATCGCTGCCAGGGCGGTATCGACCCCCCGGTGTTTGCTCAATGGCGCCAGCGCCCCCCGGCTGAGGCCGATCACCGGCTTGACGTCCAACATACCGCCCAGGAGCGATGAGAAAAAATTGAGCTTGCCGGCCCGCTTGAGCCAGTAGAGGTTTTCCACCGTGAAATAGAGTTTGCCGTTTTCGATGAAAAAAGTGAGCTCTTTGGGCAACCGGCTGAATTCGGTTCCTTTCCGCACCAGTTCGGCGGCCCGCATCGCCACCAGGGCTTGGCCGGTGGTGCAGGTGCGCGTGTCCACGGAGATGATGCGGTCGGACTCGTCCTCGAACATGATCTGCAACGCCTGCTGCGCCGCCGTGTAGCAATTGGAGAGTTCGCTGGACACGTGCAGGGCCAGCAAGAAGTCGTATTTTTTCAGCAGCGCTTCGAACAGGTCGGCGTACTCGCTGGGGATGGGCGGGGAGGTTTTGACATTGCGCTCCGATTCCATGGCCTCGATGACGTCGGCGTTGTCGAGATTGACGCCATGAAGAAAATCCTGGTCGTCGATCACGATGTGAATCGGGACGATGTGCAGGCCCCATCGTTCCACCAGCCCGTGGGGGAAATCGGCGGTGCTGTCCACGACGATACCGATATTGATACCCATGATGTCCCTTGCTCCTCTTTTCTCGATTCATTGGGCCGAGGCGGCCCGCAGCCATCCCATCGTCTTTTTTAAGCTGAATTGTTTGGTGTTTCAACCAATTTTGAGCCCGTGGTTTCCCCCGACGGCCGATTGGCCCAGCGGACGGTGCGTGGCGTTTCAATGCCTGCGTGCCTAAGGAAAGACGCCCCCGGCTGGAAGGGGTCATCAGCGGCCGCCGTGATTGGTTTATCCCAAGAATGCTGTCCTGCCAGCAGATTTTTCGGGAAGAAGCTGTGGATGGGGTCTCATGCGGAGGCCTTCCGCCATGTCGGGCCAAATGGTCGTTATTTGGTCCATGGCACGCACCGACGATGGGCGTTCTGGGGTGCGGATACGGAATATCAGTTCGGTGGCGGTTTCAATCGCCGGCGATCCAATCACTCAGGGGGCGGGGCGGCGCAATCCCGTATGGGGCGGGCTGCAGGTCGCACTGGGCGCTGAGTTCAACGCCGGACTGTATGATCGCCACCGGCCGGTCGGCGGAGACGACCACCACGATGAGGTCGGGTCTTTCGGCGGTGAAGCGCAGCGCGGAATTAAAGCGGGCGCCCCTCGAGCGGTCTTCGCCGGGAATGGTGCGGCCGTCCAGCAGGCAGGCGAAGCGATGCAGGTGTAAGTCCATTCCGATATGCAAAGCCCCGTCCACCTTGGCCAGGGCGCAGGCCAGCTCCAGCTGGTCTTTCTGGCGCAGGTCGAGTGAAGGGCTGATGTTCTGTCCCGAAATGGGGATGGGGGCCGGGTGCAGATCCAGCACCAGGGTGCACCCGAATTTTTTCTCTTCGGCCAAATGGACCAGGCGGGCGACAACCTGATACAGTTCGGCGCGGGCGGAAGGATCGATGTCGGCGTCGATCAGGATTTCCTCGATCTGGACCAGGTTGGCATGGTGGGTGGTCGAAAGAAAATTGCCGTCGGCGAAGCTGCAGACCGGCATGCCGGCGAAGCGCAGAAATCCGTGCCCTCCCTGGAAGTCGGCGGTTATCCGGTGCCGGGGCAGGCCGTGGGCGGCGATGCCCAGGAGGTATTGCCCATCGGAGACCAGTTTGCGTCCCGAGTCTTCCACGGCCTGGAGAAGCTTACGGACATGCTTGGCATTGGTGAGAACCGGGCGTTCGGCAGCCGGGAAACGGGTGATAAAGGGCAATGTCTGCATGGCCTGCGGTTCGGCAAAGATCAATTCACCCTGCGGCCACGCACCTTCCTCTCGGGTGCGGGAGATTTCCAGGACGGTATCCAGAACCTCGTACACCCGGATGGTGGAGTCCCAGCCCATGGTGCGGTTCATTTCATCCAGAAGGTAATCGCGGACGGCGTGGGTGGCGTAGCCGCGCAGGACATAGCCCGAAATTTCCGAACAGGCCTCGGTCTGGGTGGAAAAATCCTGGGACAAGAGCCAGGCGGCGTGCTCCAGCCAGCGTTCGGTGGGACCGACGGCGCACATGTCCGGGTGCTGCTCGGTGAACCACATCTGGTAGAAAAGGGATGCCGAACGGCCCCCATGGGAAATAAGCCCTGTCAGCTGAAGGTTCTCGACCGGATCGAACTGGCCGATGCGGGAGGACTTGGGGCGGCGCGATCCTGACGATCGCCAGGCATTCGATTCGAGGTAGATTTTCTCGAACTTGGGTTCGTGACCTCGCAGAAGGTTTTGAGGATCGTAAATCTGGACGGGGTCGTCGGGGGCGACGGCGAACAGGAGCGCGGCCCGCGACGGTCCCGAAAAATGGCACAGCCCGTTGCGCAGGCCGTCCAGTGCGTGGAAAATACACATGGTGCAGGTCGATGTCGTCTTCATGGTGATATCCCGGGCATTGGCCTGTTTACCGCGGGCGCCCGCACCTCTGCAGCGGGCCGCATGCGGCATCGGATTCGCGGTCCCGGCCCTTCAGCTGATCTGCAGCACTTTGGCGCCGCGGATCTTGCGGTTTTTGAGTTCCCCCAGCGCCTGGTTGGCCGCCTCCAGCGGGAAGGGCGTGGTGGCCGGCTTCAGGGGAACGGCGGCAGCCAGTCGAATGAAATCCCGCACATCCTGGCGGGTGATATTGGCCACACTTTTAATTTCCTTTTCCAGCCACAGGTGGCGGGGATAGTCGATCCCCGCCAGGAGCGCGCTGTCCCCGGCCTCCTTGCGGATGGCATTGATGACCAGCCGGCCGCCGGGGGCCAGGTGCGCAAGCGCAGCTATTACCGGCCGCCAGGCCGGAGTGGTGTCGATGGCGGCGTCAAGAGCGGCTGGTGGCGTGTCCGCCATGTCGCCGGCCCATGCCGCCCCTATCTCGAGCGCGAACTGCCGCTCCCGGGCGCTGCGGGCCAAGACATACACTTCACTTTGCGGGAAGCGGTGCCTGGCCATCTGCAGAACCAGGTGCGCCGAAGCGCCGAAACCCACCAGCCCCAGCCGCTGGCCGTCCGTCATCCCGGTAAGATTCAGGGCGCGAAAGCCGATGGCCCCGGCACAGAGCAGCGGGGCGGCCTCGAGATCGCTGAAAACCGGGGGCAGGGGGTGGGCGGACGCTGCGGGTACGGTCATGAACTCAGCGTACCCTCCATGGGCGTCGCGGCCGGTGGCCCTGAAATCTGGACAGAGGTTCTCCCGCTTCGTGCAGCAATATTCGCAGACACCGCAGGCATCGAAGATCCAGGCCACCCCGACCCGGTCCCCGACCCGAAAACCGGCCGTATCGGCGCCGGCGGCCTCCACCCGGCCAACCACCTGGTGGCCCGGTATGATCGGCAGCGAGGGCGGCGGTGTGCGGCCCTCGATGATGTCCAGCTCGGTATGGCAGACACCGCAGGCCGCGACCCGGATGAGAATTTCCCCCGGCCCCGGCGTGGGCACATCGACCGCTTCCATCACCAGGGGAGCGGCTTGCGCCCGCAAGTCGCTAATTTGCTTGAGCAGCATGGCTTTCATGGGCGGCCGTGACACTCCTTACGGCGGTGGGATTTGCCTTAATCGTTGGCGGATATTTACCGGTCACATACTATCTATCACTCGTGGGCAGCGCAATGGCTATCTCGCCCTCGAAGCGGTCCTTTCCGTGTCGCCACGCGAGGATTACGGCCCTGTGCCCTTGGAATATCTGCCAGCAACCATTCATGGGGCCGTGCGCCAAGATGACGGTTGACGACCGGGCGATAATCGCCTACCGTTTTTTTAGATATGACGGCATCTTATTCTCACCGCGGCAACCAAAGGAAGGAAGACCATGGCCCGTATCGTGCAGATGCTGGACGGCGTCGCCACCACCCAGTTTGAAATCGATAAACCCGAAATACGGATCGGTCGTTCTCCGGAGTGCGACGTTTTTATTGACGACACATCGGTCAGCAACCTCCATTGCGTCATCGAAACCGTTGCGGCGACCGACGAAAACCAGCCTCCCGAATACCATATCCGCGACCTGGACAGCACCAACGGCACCTACGTCAATATCGACCGAGTCCAAAAGGCCCGGCTGGTGCATGAAGATGTCATCCGCGTGGGGTTGAAAAATTTCAAGTTCGTTGACGAGCAAAGCGCTTCGGAGGTCAAGACGGCCAGAATTAAAAAAAGCTGGATTCCGGGGGTGTACTACACCAAGGATAACAAGCCGTGACCGTCCGGGAGGGGCATCTTCCGGCCCCGCACGGCGTTCTCGCCTCCTCTCCGTCCTCGACGCAGCCGCCTGACGGCCGGGAAGCGGCGCCTGAGGCCGCCACACGGCGTTGCTGCGCTCGCGGGCGTGCTCACAACCGGTCGGTTGCTGCGCGTCCCGCTTTACGCCGCGCCTTGTCTGGCGGCCTGATGCTTGCTTCTCGGCCGCCTGGATGTTCGCCTGCGGCGTTGAGATCGGCTGCGGCCTTGTGCGGAACCGGAATCTACCCCTCCCGGACGGTCACGATGCATAAGGGGCATCTTCCGGCCCCGCGCGGCGTTCTGGCCTCCTGGTCCTCGACGCAGCCACCAGACGGCCGGGAAGCGGCGCCTGAGGCAGCCACACGGCGTTGCTGCGCTCGCGGGCGTGCTCACAACCGGGTCGGTTGCTGCGCGTCCCGCTTTACGCCGTGTCTTGTCTGGCGACCTGATGCTTGCTTCTCGGCCGCCTGTATGTTCGCCTGCGGCGTTGAGATCGGCTGCGGCCTTGTGCGGAAACGGAATTTGGCCCTCCCGGTTGGTCACACCGCCGGTATTGTTGCTGGGAATTGGTCCCGCGGCGTGAGGATTTGATATTCATAGCCAGCCAAGGCAGTGATCCGCTGGTTTATTTCGTGGGGTTGGGAATATGCAATCAATCAATGGTTTCGTCCGGTGTTTTGTCCGGGTGCTGCTTGCGGGGCTGCTGGTGTCGGCGGGTCTGGCGCTCGCGGGGTGCGCCGTTTCGCCGTCTGTTGGCCCGCCACCGCCGCCAACGCAAGCCGTCACGCCGGCACCCGATGACGAATTGAGCTGGTGGGTCTGTCGCTTTCGGATTCATTGGCCCGAGGGGGCGTCGCCCGATTGGGCCGTCGATCTGCTGCTGGCGCATGCCGTGGTGAAGCCCAGCCTGGAAATCTATGCGGAGCGCCTGCCGTACTGGCGTTTCCATCGCCGGGCCGTCCGCGATACAACCGGCCACCAGTTCAGTTTCCTTTTTTATACCGATCCGGCAACCGCACGGGCCGTCTACGCATCGCTGGAAGCCAGCCCGCTGCTCGGGCAGTTGAAGGCCCAGGGTCCGATCACCCGAGTCGTCAAGGACGATCCGGAGCACCCGGTGCGGCCGAACATCGAAGACACCAGCGATACCAAGTGGTCACCGACCCTGCAGCGCCACTGGCCGGCCTACATCATGGGAGTCAGTCAACTGTGGCTGGGTCTGATCGACGATGCCGTGGCGGAGGCGCCGGCCGAGACGTCTGCGGAAGATAATTCGATGGCCATCTACAAGGCCGCTGAAAAACGTGTGTCACAGATCTGGTTCAGAGAGGGCCAGCATGCCTTTCTGCATCATCTGAGCGCCGTTTTCGGCTACCGGGAGTTGCTGATTGTCAAACCGGTGCGGTTCTGAGGGTCATCGTGCGAATAGCCCCCGATGTTGAATAAAAAAGATGGCCCCAGGTTAAAAAAATAGTATGGATGCTGAACCTGCAGCGGCCTGTTAAGCCATCCCCTCGTGGGCCTTGACGATGTTCAACATCCGCCGCAGCGGTTCGGCGGCCCCCCAGAGGAGTTGATCGCCCACCGTGAAAGCCGTCAGGAAGCCTTCGCCGATGGTCATTTTTCGCAGCCGTCCGACCGGTATGTCCAGGGTGCCGGAGATCCTGGCCGGCGTGAGTTCCTGCATGCTGATTTCTTTTTCGTTGGGAACGACGCGGACCCAGTCGTTGTGCCCCGCGATCCGGTCTTCGATGTCGTCCAGGGGCAGGTCCTGGCGCAGCTTGATAGTGAAGGCCTGGCTGTGGCAGCGCATGGCGCCGATGCGGATGCACTGCCCGTCGATCGGGACCGCGTTGCCGTCGCGGCCCAGAATCCTGTTGGTTTCGGCGTAGCCTTTCCACTCTTCCCTGGTCTGGCCGTTTTCCATGGGCCGGTCGATCCAGGGAATCAGGCTCGCCGCCAGAGGCACGCCCCAGCTGTCCAGCGGCAGGCGGCTGTCGCGCAGCGAAGTCGTGACCTGGCGGTCGAGTGTCAGGATAGTCGTGGCCGCGTCGTCCAGCAGTTCAGCGGCGTCGTTGCCGATGCTCTGCATCTGCGCCACGAGTTCGCGCATGTTCTGCGCTCCGGCCCCCGATGCGGCCTGATAGGTCATCGATGTCATCCACTCGATCAGATCGGCTTCGAACAGGCCGCCGAGGGCCATCAGCATCAGGGAGACCGTGCAGTTGCCGCCAATGAAGTCCCTGCCGCCGCTTTCCAGAGCCCGGTCGATGACCCGCCGGTTGACGGGGTCGAGCACGATGACGCTGTCCGCTTCCATCCGCAGGGTCGAGGCGGCGTCGATCCAGTATCCTTTCCAGCCGCCGTTTCGCAGCCGCGGGTAGATCTTCTCGGTATAACTGCCGCCCTGGCAGGAGACGATCACGTCCTGTGCGCACAGAAGTTTTTCGTCGTAGGCATCGGCCACGGGCGGGGTGTCTTTACCGATGTCCGGCCCCTTCTGGCCCGCCTGCGAGGTCGAAAAAAAGACCGGCTCCAGGGCCTGGAAATCGTTTTCGGCTCGCATGCGTTCCATGAGTACCGAGCCGACCATTCCGCGCCATCCGACAATACCGACTGTGAACATGATTCGTCTCTTGCAAAGGTTAAAGGTTGGGGGGTGTTGCCACTCTTCCATAAAGGGGTGCGCCGGGGCTGTCAAGGGGAGGGTGCTGATTTGGCCGTGCCGTCCGGAAGCGAAGGGGTGGAACCGACGCCCGGCCGATTGCGGCTGGACTTGGCCGGCGGTGGGCGTTGCCAGGCCGGCAAAGCGCAATCGCGAATGCCGGCCGCCAGATTGAAAAAACCCTTAAGACAATATCTATTCGCCTCCCTTCTTGGTTCGGCGCTATCGGCGTTCTTGGAACGGCCGGTTGATCACATCAGGCCGCTTTTTCCAATTCCGCGATTTCCTCGGCCGTCATTACGCGGTCGATGTCCAAAAGGATTTTGACGGCACCGTCCAGGCTGGTCATGCCCTGGATGTAGCGCGTGTCCACCCTGGCGCCGAACTCCGGTGCCGGCTCGATTTCGTTGGATTTAACCGGTAGCACCTCGGTAACGGCGTCCACCACGATGCCCATCTGCAGGGTGGTATCCGGCCCTTTGACCTCCACCACGATGATGCAGGTGCGATCCGTGTAGTCGCTTTCGGGCAGGCCGAAACGCAGCCGCAGGTCTGTGACCGGGATCACCTTGCCGCGCAAGTTGATGACCCCCTTGACGAATACCGGGGTGCGCGGCACGCTGGTAATGTTCATCATGCCGATAATCTCGCGCACCTTGAGCAGCGAGATGCCATAATCTTCTTTGGCCAGTTTAAAGGTCAGATATTTTCCCGCTTTGTTTTCTTCCATGTCTTATTCCTTTCAGCAATTGGGGGACCGGCGGACCGCACGGTAAGGCTTCGCGATCAGCCGGTCCGTGAAGCAGCGCCTAAAAATCGCCAAATGTCTCTTCGCTGGCCAAGGGCCTGGCTGGGGCCGGTGACACCGTGGCGGCACCGGTCAATGATCCCGAAGTTGAAAGGGGCCCAGGCTCCTTGGAAGATTCCGAGAGGGTACCGGCCTCCCGCCGCAAACCCACCATGGCCGCCAAATGCTCGACAAAAGCCTTCATCTCTTCGGCCTGGGCGTTCATTTCCTCGGAGGCCGAAGCCGATTCTTCCGCCGTGGCGGCATTGTTCTGAACCACCTTGTCCATTTCGGTAATGGCCCTGTTGATCTGCTCGACACCCTGGGCCTGTTCGTTGGAAGCCGCGGCAATCTCGCCCACCAGATCACTGACCTTGACAGTGGCCGCCGATATCTCGTTGAAGGCCTTGTTGGTGGTTTCGACCAGGCCGGCTCCGCCCTGAATTCGGCCGGAGGTGTCTTCGATCAAATCGGAGGTGTTTTTGGCGGCCTCCGCGGCCCGAATGGCCAGGTTGCGGACTTCGTCGGCCACGACCGCGAATCCGGCACCTGCCTCGCCCGCACGGGCGGCTTCCACCGCTGCGTTGAGGGCCAGCAGGTTCGTTTGGAAGGCAATTTCGTCGATGGTTTTAACGATTTTCTGGGTTTCTTCACTGGCCTTGGAAATGGCGGCCATCGAGGTCGTCAACTCCTTCATTTCCCGGCTGGCATTGCCGACGACATCGTTGGCATTGCGCATCAGTTGGTTGGCCTGGTCGGCATTGCCGGCGTTCTGGCGGGCCATGGCGGCCGTTTCTTCCAGCGAGGACGACATCTCCTCGATGGCCGCGGCCTGCTCGGAGGAACCGGACGCCATACTCTGACTTGCGGAAGACACCTGGCCGCTTGCCGAAGCCACCTGCAGCGAGGCTTCGTCCAAGCTTGTACTGACATCGGACAGGCTTCGTTTGATATTGCGGCTCAGGAAAAAACCGAATGCGGCGGCGCAAATCACGCTCACGCCGATAATTAGGAGGAGTTGCGTGCCGGCGGCCGCATTCTGGGCCGTAATATTATTCTTGCGTTCTTCGACCGCCCCAACCCCGTCACCAAGCAACTGGTCGATATCCTTTTCAAAGGCATAGATTTTTGCCTTAAAGGGCTTCATCCGCTTGTTGGCTTCCTGGGGGGTTATGTTCGCTTCGCCCAGAACCGTATTGCTGAGGTTGAGAAAGCCATCATGGTAGCCTTGGTAATTGGCTTTGGCGGATGCGATTCCGGCCAGGATTGTTTCGCGGTTCGGCGTGCTGGTTTCGACCAGCGCCGACAATTGGGATAATTTCGCCAACAGTATCTTGGATGATGATTCGAATTTGGTCAGATATTTCTTCTGCTTGTCGGCTTTGCCGATATTCAGGAAGAAATCTTTTTCATAGCGGCGGTGCATCAGCGCCTCAATTTTTAGTTCATGCGTCGCCCTTAAGTAGAGCACATCTTTTTTGAAAAAGGCTCCGGCCCCGGCAGTGCTCTTCGAAAGACCATAATAGCCTATGCCGCCAACCGCTACGCACAGCACCAACAGTAAACCTATCCCCCCATAAATCTTTTGGATGATCGTCAAGTGTTTGAAATTCATGCTCTAGCCTCCCCATGTTTGCACTTGGTGCTTTTTCGTTTCCCCATCTTCGAAACCCAGACGGCCCCTCATGGGGGCCAGACCGGCTTCCTGTCGATTTTTTCGCTTGCACGTCAAATTCCAACGGTGCTGTAGGCCCCAAAACACATCCGAATGGTGTTGCGCCCCGAAAGCAAGTTGATGCCGTCAGTTTCCGCAACGGGCATAGACGATCGATCCCGATTTTCCTTTCCGGTCGATGCGATCAGGGTTCGATTCTTGAC
>JAAUYG010253617.1_pt1 | contig 10519 bp, 8 predicted proteins | sample 7278091 | NCBI WGS metagenome assembly JAAUYG01 (sample SAMN14350201, study PRJNA611818) | marine sediment metagenome | isolation source: surface marine sediment (0.6m) | place: French Polynesia: Moorea | collected 2018-08
ACAGTTGGGGTTTACACAGAAGCCACAGCGACTCGCCTAGGCCTCGGAATGATCTCACTGCGAGGCAAAAGTCCACAAAGAACTAATGCTTCTCGCTGAGCTCGGCAGCAGCACGTTGTCGTCAAGGGAAGAGCGATGGCGACAGTCTGCCGAAGGTTAACTTTCTTGTCATGCAGATCACAAGATGTCAGTCGCAGGAAGAGAGGGGATACATTGTTATGAACTGATATTGCAGGCAGCTTAGTGCACCTGGTGAGGTATAAAGCAATAAAATGTTGGTCAGGCTACATCAGCCAGGTTTATTCTTTGACTGGACTCGTTTTCACTTATTTTCTTGCCTGTTTGGATCTGTTCTGAACTAAACAAAAGCAAGATGTGCTTACACCACTGTCATCACCCGTGAAAATTAAAGAGCAGTCAAGGTCCGTGTCTGAGGCCTAGCTAAAACGTCTTGGAGTGCAAAAACCTCGTGGTTGAATGGTGCAGAAATGGCTGACTGCAAATTTAATTTCACGTTTGATACCTGTCCTCAGCAATTGTTTGCGCTGCCGTTTCAGCTGGACTGAAGAGCCATGCAGATCAGATGAAGCTGCTGAGAGCAATCGAGTTGTTCAGTTCTTGTGAAACAACACGGGAACGCACATGTATGAAGCTGCCGATGCAGGTGACATAAACCGTTTTATATCCTGTGTTCACAGAGGTAGATTTGGGATTTACTCACCAGGAAACATCTGAGGCCAGAAGCTTGTGTCTTCGTGTTTGAATCTTTTTGACAAGTAAACCGTGAAGTGTTGGAATTGCCTACCAACTGCCAACTGCCAGCTACAACACAACGAAATCATCGTGAACACGACAGATTATCAAACGTCGCATTTGAGGAAGAACGAAAATTGCGGGAGGTTGGCATCATGTAGATGCATTGTGCGCGGAGTTTTGACAGCGAACATTGTGCCAGAATGGGAGACGCGCAGTCTTACTACAGCAACGAGCTCTATCCGGAAAGCGAAGGTAAATAAGCTGTGAAGATGACATTTTCTGAGCGCATCCACGTTACAAGTGTTTGCAGCAAATAATTTTCCTGAAATGAGACTGTTGCCGTCTTGGCAACACGCGGCGCAACGTTTTCAGCTTGTCTGGCAACAAAACAACCTCTCAGCAGCTCACTGTTTGCAGCAAAAGTTATTCCAGAATTCCTGACCCGTGCGCAGCGAATTAAATCACGAAGTTGTGCAGCTGGCGATTCACGCTGGTGTGCGAGGGTTGGTGATCATCTCAACAACTTCATTTGAAGAGAACTTGGTCGTAGCGCCAGACTCTGAAGGTGGAAGCATTCTGCTGCAGGGTCAAAATGCCACACAAAAATCAAGGTTAAAAAGAGTTGTTGTTTCCTTCCAGCTGCGAAGGAGAGATCAGAATCAGTTCTTTGTTCCGAGACAACTTTGAGCTCGTGATGTCCGTTGTGTATTTTTAGCGATTGCCTGGGTATTTTGTTGCATTTCTCAGCAACTGTCACAGAGTCAGAGCCGGAATGGACTTCTTGTTGCCACACACCTGAATGACACAGTTTGTATTTGCTGTTCGTATTTCCTGGGTGTGAGTACACACACCCGGAGTCATCCAGAATGCACACACGCTGGAATCATGACAACACCGGGAGGGAAGTCGGTGAGCAGATAACTTGAATTGTTGGGTGACGTTGTACCTTCCGCTTGCAACTCTGGCTTTTCAAGATTCTTAGCAAACGGAAAAGAAAAGGATTCAGCTGCGCCATGCTGTTGTCAGGCTGGCTCAGCCCCCCAGTCCCTCCCTCTCCCAGTCCATGCACTTCAATCCAATGCACGTGCCTGGAAAATTGCAATTGGAAAATCAGACGGTGCTCTTTGAACTGGGTCATCCAGGCCCATCTTTGCTGCTTTGTGTTTGGCCTTTTGTGTCGCAAAACTTATCACACAACTTTTGGCATTCCCTGTCACAACTGTTTCTGCGTCTCGGAGAGGGATCACGATAGTTCAGTTAATTGCGTTATGCTCTGACATGTCAATTGCGCCCAAGCTACACTTATCTCGCAAGCTCCATTAGCTTGTCTTAGCTTCAGCAGTTGTTCGCCAATGTGTGGAAGTATTGTCACGTTTGGTAGTTAAGTAAATTAAACTCGTTGTGGGAAATCAACGAAATGAGGCGAGTGCGACAGATTTTTTCTGAAAGGCTGTTGTTCCTGTGCCGGAAACACGTGTGTGTGTGTGTATGTGTGTGTGTGTGTGAGTGAGTGTGTGAGGAGAGTGAGGGCAACATCAGTTTGATGAAGTGTGGGTACCTTCGCACTGAATGCAGGATGTTCGATCAGCTACGCCTGCGGCCAAACACAGAAAAGAACAATCTTTACGTCATGTTCTGGAAACAACCAAACTTCCTGTGTGTTCGATGTGGCAAGGCTGTATCTGTTGTTTTTGCCCAAAGAACAACTTTTTTGCGTCTGTCGTCTGGATGAACCTCAGTTGGCACTGGAAGGAGCATCTTGTTCTCTATTTCGTCGGCGTGTCTTCCTCAACAAACAGACTTGATCAGAGTTTCTTATGAAGCCAGATTCTTCTCTTTCCTAAAGGAACTGTTTCCTTTTGATGTTGTCACCTCGTAATTTTTGCTCACACCTGAACTGTGCTTATCCTTGACATCGACTCTGTGCAGTGCTTTCATCAGGAAGCAAATTACTTTTGGTCTGGTCGTACCTACCTACGCTGTTGTTTCAGCCAGGTGAACTGGGTTGCCACCAGCGGAAAACTTGTGTCACCGTGAAGGCCACTTTCTCTTTCCCCTTCCACATTTTCAAAAAGACGAAAAAAACATTTCAGTTGATAATCAAAACACCGAAGGCAAGTCACAAGATCATCATATCTGAAAACGTAGTGTAATGATTGCATATTTTCATATTTTTAACCAGAATGACGCAGATTGGCTAATGATGTTTCTGCAAAAGTCGATATCGCTAGTCATATCACATTATCTTGTTCATTCATGTACAGTCAGTTGTAAGCTGTGAGGACAATATCCCAGACACAGCGGCGTGAAGTCGCTTCCGCCTTCTTCCTGCAATCATTGCTCTCTCGGGGAGTCAGTGCAAGGCTGTGTTGCAAGATTTGAGAAATGGGTTTTCAAATAGAAACACAAAAAAAGAGAGCGAAGTGGCCAATGGGATGAGAAAGGGTTGTGAAGTAAGGAAGACACATTCGCGAGACTGGAGAATAAAGCTTGCGTGTTGCTGTTTTGAAAGCCTTTGTAGGAATACAGGTCTTACGGAGCTTGAACGCAGATAGATGATGTCTCAGTGATGATGTATGGTCTCTCGGCAACACCCCGCCGCAACCCGCTTAAACTCCAGGCTCACACCACGATCCATCAGGCTAATTGAACTTCGCCATTGTCACAAATTTAACAAGAACTTCTTGTCGTCCTGACTTTGATTAATGCTGCGCTGACCTATCTTTCCTCCCGATCTGTTATGCAGGCAACTTACAGCAGAGATGTCATTGTAATCTCCGGGAGTTACGTACCTTGAGGAGTGACAGCTTCCGTTGTCATGTGTGTGCCAGCTCAGGGCATTGGTGTAGCTAGGCACTGGGTGCTTCTTCGAATCTGCTGTGTAAGAGGTCCAGGTGTTGCAAGGAAGAAACTCGAGTGGCCTCCTGACTGACGCCAAGGTAACAGCTGATTTGTAGAGAAAGAAATTGTACAGTGGTCATCGCGCAGCAACTTATTGTCGCCTCCCTCAGTCTTTTGTTATGTTTTCAGCGGTACTGGTCTCAATTTCATAGGAATACGCTCTGAACCTTGTGACCAGAATGCACCTTGCCGTGAGAAATATTTGTCAGTGATTGTGCAACAATTCTGAGCAGTGACAAGGAATTATGTACTTGGGCGCACTTACTCACACTGCATCCACCTTTTGAATTTATGTGTGCAAGAATCCCAAGACATGAAAGTCAAGAGGCATTTTGGTCAGCAAAGCAACAAGTGTTATCTTTTGTCGACTTTTACGACTTCTCGCCTGGCTTTGGCGTTATCAGGACAGAAAAAGAAACATTTGAATGTCACAAGTGGATGGCTCTTGCTGATTCTGCAAACAGGATTTTTGCGAAAGTGAAAGAAGTGTTGTGACGTTGGGTGTCAGTCACCCCTGTTCAGGGTGAACAACGACCAACGGCTGATGTTTTGTGCTTCTGCCACGTCTCAGTTATTGTCTGAACCATTGCGCTTTTGGTGACGTTATTTAAACTCAAAGGAGGAATTTTCGGCTTTGTGCTTTGTCTTGCAGCTGCACTACAGAGGAGTTAAAGTGTCTTTCGCAAACTGCCATGTTCGCCGACTTGGTGCGAGTTCCACTGACACAGGTGAACCTGATTTCATTACAGCGACGCAGCGCAGCTGCACAGAGTCGCCCCGGGTCCACAGGTCGCTGTGCCTTGCATGAACACCAGGGAAAAGAAAGAACAGGAGATTGAGAGATTAGATACACAACGACGTTCAGAGTTTTCCCACAAAAAGGCTTTTTTGCTGGCAAGGCCAAAAAAGACGGAGAGAAAAGTGACGACGAAAGAGGCTTTTACGATTGCGATAAAGTGATCGCTTCATGTCTTTTGCTGCCAGGACAAGAAACGAAATTGCATGTTCACTGGTGTAGATGTTCACTCGCTCTTCCAGAGCAGTTGCCGCAGCATGTGGGCTCATCTGTTAATGGAGGGAAGGGTAAGAGGGTCTGGGACCGAGGAAGTGACCGCCAGGTCTTGTGCCTTTCAGTCGCTAATTGCAGAACAAGGCGAGTCAAAGGGTGGTGACCACAGTTCTGAGCCTTATTCCAGGCAATCTGGATCGAGAGACACAGGTAAATTGCCCGCAATACACTCCCCAGGCCCCAGATTTAATGGCTACTTCACATGAAACAGTCATATTCCCTTAAAAGCAAAGTTCAATGAGTTGTAAACCGAGGCATTAAAACTGGCTAATGCCAAATGGCCCATAAATGATTCCCAATAGCATTAAGTCTAAAATCTGGAATATTCCAAGCCGACTTTTCTCGTGACAGTATTCCTTTCGTGTGAGCATAATATGCCTGTTGTTGTTGTTGATGATGTGCTAAACCATCGGTGCACGTTGTTGTTAAGCGCTTTGACGTGACCTGGCATTCTTTCCGGGAATCATAGAAAGTCATTCATCACGGTGTTTCTTTTGTATTATCATCTTGCAAACAATAACTGTCAAGCCAACTCATTCTGTGCCGCGGATAGCAAATATTGTTGACAACCTGTTTTCGTCTCGGATATTGATATCTGTGGAGACAGTTCTGTCAATGTAGTTTCTCTTGGTTTAGGATTTCTGAGTGCGTTCCTGTGAGTGCGGTAATTGAACTCGGATGTTGTTAGTTGTTGATCTCTGTTCACACTGGATGGACGGAAAACTGCTTTTGCAGGAAAACAGGAGAAATCTACGAAGAACAAAGGCTACTGCGAAGAATTACCGCTCGCGCCACACTTGCAGAACCAAAAACACCACGGTTCCAGCCAAAGTAACACAAAGAAATGTCTGTCAGGAATCATAGTGTTGAGAACTTTCCGGCGAGGTCCTCGAGATTTCGCTTCAGATCAGGATTCTATGATTTTATTGGGCTAGAAACTAGGTGCTGTCTTCGCTGCTGAATGGGCAGAAAAGAGCAAAATTGAGGAAGGTTACCTGATCCGAGAAAGTGTCACGCTGAGAAAAATGGACGACTGTCGGATGGCCAAAGAAGACGGGGGTCATGAAATTGATACGTTGTTCGTGTCATGCTGTTGTACTTCTTATGCTTTCGCTTCGTTGTTAAAGGCAATAACTGTTTTTTGTCAGATTTTATCTGTCATTGTGGTCATAAGCTTCTCAATGTCGGGGAGGCGTCATGTATTTGCATTATGTTCCATGGAACTCGGAATTCGTACAAAAAGCCTTCCACTTCAAAGGAGCGTGAATTATTGAAAAAGCCGCTCTGTTTCATGCAGTTTTACACATGAGCGTTACAACCTGAGCTGACAGCTTCCCGGTTCCTCTGTTTACTTTTTAATGACGACAAAAGTGTGAATGGTGTGTTGGTTTTGGTGGAAAGGCACGTTTGTTCAGATTTGAGAGAAGCTTTGCTCAAACAGTTGCTTGGCTGAAGCACTATGATGGACACCTCATCTACCATTCCCAGTTCAGGTGCAGTGAGGTTCATTTCCTTTTCGATACAACAGATTGGAGAATGACCACCAAATGCTGCGTTGGTACGTTTTGTGATATTTTGGGTGAAGTGAGGCAAAAGAAGGCCTTTCCGCTTTTGAGACTTGAAGCAGATCAGATCAGACACACTCTCCTTTTGGAAAGTTTTGACCTTCAACGATCTGTAACAAAAAGTCGCAAAGGAAGTTTTTGCTGTGGAAACGAGCAGATGTTGAGAACACGTGACAGAGTTCTAAGCCGTGATCACATTACCAGCGCACGACTGTGCTTTGGTCGGCAAACACGCTGGTGTAGATAAGAGGTACAATCATCCATCAATTAAAGCTGATCATTATCGTCTCGAGCTTCGTCTTACAACCAAGGGGCCTGAGCCGGGATGAAAGTGAAGTTGCGCACTTCCCTTGCTCCGAGTACTATCCATCATGGCCGTGTAATCATGACTATGAATTCATGCAGTATTAATCATTCCCTTGAGCAGCAGTTGCAAACTTTAATTTGCCTTCTGCTTTTGTGGTTTCTCAAGCCACTGTTGTGTTCTGCAGCCACAGGGAGAAAGCAGCGCAGACATATCTTTTTGTTCGACTGTCGCGTTCAGCTCAAAAGTGCGCTTCCGACTTGTTCCGTGTGGGAGAAATGCTTCGGAAGCTTCAGTGAGTCGTGATAATATATCCAGTGATCAGTGTGAGGGAATCATGTCTTTCTCTTCATTGCACCAAACATTCTCGTTTGCGTTTTGAATTGATCCGGATGAGACTGATTCCTTTGTGGTGCAACTGGATTCATCCCATCAGAAATCACGAGAGTTGTGTGGAAAGCACCAGGAACTTCTGATTTGGTCTTGACGCTCTTTGAGATCTTTAGTGGAAGCAAAGTTCTGCTGTGAAAGTGGGCCTGTCGACCGCCCAAAGTGTTGTGCATCAATGTCTGTTGAAGGGAAGCGACCCCTTCTCCATGAGTGACCCTTCTCATCGAGTGAATCTCGACTGGTAATTCGTCTCTATCTGTTGTCAGTGAGGGGACTTGTCCCGAGTACGTGAAGTCGAGCCGTAAAAGGCTAAAGCATTCTCCATTAAACTAATTGCTTCAGCTTATCCTCTCATTGCCGGGGAACGTTAAGACCGTTCCTCTCAAATGAGATGATGTTAACTACGTTATGGGCTGTTAGAAGACAGGGGCGCTTCAAAGAGCTGCGCCTCATGATAACAGAGCCCAACAAGAAGCATTCTCCAGACTTAATGATGGTAGTTAAGTCATTTTGATTTTCTGCAGAACGTTTTCAGTCCTTTCTAGCAAGCCCAGGTACCTCAACGCAAAATGACAGGTTTGTGGAGTTGAGAGAATAGATTCACAGTGAAAAGTGTGTGCATTTTGATGTTGGGTTTTTTTTCCCGAATGCAACTAGTTTCTTTCTTTCTCCAATGCCCTTTCACAAATTTGGGATTTGCATTTTTGTGAACTCGGATTGCTGTTTTGTTGTTGCCACTGATGAGTAGGCAGTGGTTTTGTGGTCTTTTCTGTAACATCTTCATTTGTTTCACGCGAGAATTTTGCTGGATTTCAAATGTGATTTATCCAGTTCAGCTTCAGGTGTAAAGTTCTGGTTTCTGGTGGTGCATGTCAGATAAGTGACGTTTTCTTCCACAGACTGAATCTCCCTGGACAGCATTGTCTATTCATTGGACAGCATTCTCCCGCGGGACAATTTGATGACAATGGTTTGTTTCCTTCTTTCAGATTTTGATACAGATGAAGAGACAGATGATTTGCTGGACAACGAGTACAGACGCAGTGAGAAAGTTGACATTCCTGAGCTCACGAAGCCTCCTGTTAACAGAAGTGCACAGGTGAGTTGCAGAATAAGAATCAACAGTCTTTTCTTAAACCATGGCAGGCCGCGCTTTCCTCAGAGCAAGAGATTTCTGTTGGGAGTCGTGTTGGCGTGATGGTCGTCATCATCGTGTTTGTCATCGCCATCGTCCTAATCATTGTCCCCACCCCCACACCCAAGACGTCTGCGTCTACGTCTGCGGACAGTAATTGTCCTGCCATGAAGAGCAAAGCATGAATGCAGGATGTACTTCAGACAATACTTATCTCTTTGAAATCTCATGGTTATTCCTTGGGTCTCGGGGGAGCACACATGCTCGGCAGCTTTGTGAAAAAGAGCAACCGCTGTGAATTCAGCCTTTACGTTGTGAGCAAAATTTTGCCGTGTGTCGAGACAGATTGGACGTTTTTGTTTGTTTGTTTTTTTGTTTTTTTTGCCCTTTTCAGATCATCTTGACTTACCCTGCATGTTATTTTTCAGGCTGAAAAACGGCGGACACGGGCCAAGCAAGGTGAGCAGGAATCATGTAAGATATCCATTCCGCTTCTCTCTGCTTGTTGTCTTGTAGACGACGCTTACATGTCTGACTTGGGTACTGACACCTGCCACTGCAGGAGAAGGTGATATTGTTGAACCTTTCACGTGAAGGCTGAAAAAAAAATTGGGGTGGGGGGCCTTCATTCGAAGTCAGACATTGTGCGTCATTGAACAGGTGAGTCAAAACAGCTTTTTGATAACTGGGTTTCCTCGTTTCCTTGAGAGGTTCTGCACGTGATGGCTTCCAATTCTGCGAGTGACCCATCCAGTCTGGTTGTGGACTTTCGTCTTCTCATTTAGGCGGCGGCAAAAATCTTTTCCGCATGAAATGCGTTCGTTTACGATGGATTTGCTTCTTCTCTGGCTTCCTGCTTTCGCTATTCTCATTTGCTATATTTTCCAAGACTTGCGCACTGTACTCTTTTCAACCGGTGATTTTTCGTGTTTTGGTTCAACAACAAAAACATGTTTACACGTATTTTTGGATGTTGTGACAACTGCTTGATAAAAATCACCTTTCCTTCACAATGCATTTTCCTGGTGAAAGCACTGCACATTTTGTAAATGCACCAGTCAGAAATTCATTGTAAAATTCACGCCTGACAAAGTCTTTGATTGACTTGGTCAGGTCTGTCTCAGCGAAAGAATTAGATTGCAAAGGAAACACTGCACAACGAATAGAATGGTTCAATTTGTGAAGTGAAACGTCACAGGTTCCTCGCTGGACTTTTCCGTCCAAATCACATCGTAAAGAATGCCACAGAAATGTTGAAAAAAAAAAAAAAAAAAAACCAACAAAACAAAATAAATCAAAGAAAATTAAACCCAATGGAAGCAGTTTTTACTCACCACAAGTAGTTTTCTGCAACTTAGGTTTAGTCTTGGAAAGGTCTTTTTGTATTTAGTTCTGTCAGACAGACGTACCCATGATCCAGTCGCTGTACAGCTTCATTTTTCGCGCAAGGTGTAAATAACATGGGAAGTGTAACAACACATGACCGCAACCACTCAAAACGACTAACCTTTAGACACCCTTTGTGAGCACTGTTCATGAGATTAGTTGAACTGTCCTTCTCTGAGTGATCTGCCTTTCTGTTTTGTGCCTTTCTTCCATCAACACTTGGTACCTACACCTTTTGGTAAGTTCACAAATGTACGCGAGTTACACTTAGACACCCTGTGGTGTTAGGCAGTAGGTTTAGCAGTGTAAATGGCTTCTCAAGTTGGTTTTAGCCCTGTAAAAAGGTTCCACAAATTTTAGAATCATTTTTGTTTCGTTTTTGGTGTCAAGAATGTTTTACTCAGTCTGTGGAAGGTTTCTTTCCATTTTGAACGATTGGTGAATCTGGCTCTTGTCCTTACCTTGGGCTCAAGAGCACAAGAGTGCTCAATTCTTTTAGTGACTCAATGGTGCAAAATGGAAAGGCTGTTTTATTTATCAAAGATACCTTCCTTCAGCGCTAGTCTACTGTGAGGGAAAAAAAGATTCTTTGGGGACAACTTGGACAGTGATTTGTCAACATCGAAAAGAGATTTGAGGTGTCTGTTGAACTTTGTCGATTGTTTCCCAATTTTTTGGGACACAAATAAGTGGCTAAACCCTGGGTTCAACAGCAGCAACTTGTCGCAATTCCACGTGAAGCTGAGGATCCGAGGGTGGGCAGCAACAAAATGAATTAAAGACGGGAGAAATCCCGAAGCGGGCAGGCCTGTTATTCAGTGACTGCAGGATGGTGTTCGTGGAGATGCGGAAGTCTCTCAAAAAGACCAACAATTGTTGTCTCTCCTCGCCTCACCAAAGGAAAACCACACAACGCCTGGTTTGCCCAGAATAACTGTATTCAATGCGCCGGTGGTAATCACACCGTGATGAGGCTCAGCTCGTATTCACGTGGTTGTTCTTCGATCTTAGAT
>JAAUYG010010286.1_pt1 | contig 10518 bp, 10 predicted proteins | sample 7278091 | NCBI WGS metagenome assembly JAAUYG01 (sample SAMN14350201, study PRJNA611818) | marine sediment metagenome | isolation source: surface marine sediment (0.6m) | place: French Polynesia: Moorea | collected 2018-08
GTTTTTGGTTCCCTTGGGCATTTCGCGCTTTTTTTTTTTATTAATTTTTTTTAAATTAAATTAATCTTCGGTTTTTTTTTTTTTTTTTTTTTTTTTTTTTTTTTTTTTTTTTTTTTTTTTTTGGTTTTTTTTTTGGTTTTTTTTTTGTTGGTTTTTATGTTTGTTTGTTTGTTTTTTGTTTTTCTTTTTCGTGAACATGGTACCATATGGAGCAAAAATTTTAAAACACTGCTCCTACAAATCACAGCCGAAAGTTTTAAAACTTCTCCTGAATTTTGTTCTCAATGGTCCTCACAAACTAGGTGTAGTTTTTTTAATTTTGAATATTACGTTTTTTGTTTTTTTGCTGTTGTTGTTGTTGTTTGTTTGTTTTCGTTATCGTGGGGCCCAGTGTGAGTGAAAATTTCAAAACGCTACTCCTCCTACACGTTTTCAAGTTTGTTCTGAATTTTCCTCTCAAAATGGTCGTCATAAAGTTACGTTGGGGATTTTTGACAATTTGAGTCTCCGATTTTTAACGATTCTTTTCGAAAAGTTCAAATTCACCATTATGCCAAATGGAGAAACGAAAAATCTCAATTATCTGGAAAACTAGCAATCGTAGAGCGAAACGGAGTGAAATTTAGGACTCACGGGTAATAGTTCAACATACATGTATATGGGGTACCTTTGGCCTTATATGCTTGTGGCGCTCAAGGTCATTTTAATGTCATTCGGTGCACTTGTGATTTTTCTAAAAAAAATACTATTTTCAATATGCTGCTTCTTCTACACTTTGTGACAGTCCATATATATTTTGAATTCTGAAATGTAAAAAAATTTAACAAATTCGAAAAAGATTGATTGATTGACTGATTGATTGATTGATTGATTGATTGATTGATTGATTGATTGATTGATTGATTGATTGAATGTTACAAGAACACATGAAGAGATGGAGACATAGTCAGTTGTATGTTGTAAACTACTTAGCTCCTGCAGCACATCCCTTCTCCTTACGTTCTTTGTCCCTCCGTGACTGGACAGCCTTGCCAAAGCTGCTGGCTATAAGGTCTGCCGGCAGACCTAGTGTGGCATACGCTCCACCATAGATATCCTTCACCAGCATGTCCACATTTCTATGGTCACCCTGCTCTGCTAGATCCAAAAGCTCATCAAAACCCTGGAATATGGTATGTGCATTACCGGTAATAATAGGACAGTGCGCCCTCTATTTTCATGATTTTAAGACAGCCTACGGGACCATAATAAAGTGGTCTTACCATAAATGGCACATGGCAATTTCAAAATCCTTATCAACTAATGTACCAGGTACATATTTTGTCACAAAATGGGAGCCACAATACACATCATTAGCATAGTTAAGGCTGTGGCTGCAGTTAAAGTTTAACGTAAGTAACTTAGTACATTGTATAACCTGAATACTGTTACTGGTTTAAGAAACTTGTGAAATTTCAAGCCTGTTTAGAGTAAATCACCAGCATGACAATCATATCTAGTAGGACATGTATGTGTGATTGACAGTACCATGAGTACCATGTTACTGCAATGTGCATTACAGGGAAATATACCTTGGTATGGCAGGGAAATATTAAGACGCATTAAAGACAGGGGAGCTGTCAGCTGTCCCTGCATTTTCAGACCACCTGTACAGCCAGAGAAATGTGATCTTAAGTTGAAGGTGGTCATAAAATGAAGGGATATTTATAATGAAAATAGAAGGGTGGTGTCAGTGATAGCTTGGGCCTGAAAATGGGAAAGAATTCTTAAATGGAATTAAGAGTATTAAATCGCAGTGACCATTGTAATTAAAATCTGTGATACATCTGAATACAATGCACATATACAATACCTTTGCTTTGGTGAGAATAGATCCCATGCCCCAGAATGTTCCACCACCTATTGACGTTCCTCCAATTCTCTCATATTTGGTGTCTGACTCCACCTGGGGAGTGAGAGGTGAAAAGAAACTCAGAAGAGGACGACAATTAACTGCATTTAACCTCCTAGAGTTACCTAGATTTAGTATATACATGACACTGAGTTTACAGGTTTTGCAATAAATAAATAGCGATGAGTATAGACATTAAACAAAACTGTAAACATGGTAAACACTCCATAAACACACTGTGACACCAATAACCCATACCTTTAGTATACTGACACCCGAACCTATGTTCACCAGGAGATATGGAAACATGGCTTCACTCGTGTCTGTGATTTGGAAGTTATATTCCGGGTTGCCATGGCGCTGGTAGGAGAATGCCTCATCTGGAATGTTCTTTAGGAGGAAGTTGAGTCCATTGATAAGGCATTCCATCTCATCTTCCTTCTCAACCCTGGATTAGGAATTAACAGAAGAGGGGGAAATCTAGTGCTTGCAACTGGACTCACTGGTAAGCATGGGACAAGAGTACATTGGCCTATTTAGAAGATGCACAATGTTCATTTCTACACTGGGAATTTTCAAGAAGCTGGACAACTGCATGTTGACACATATCGCGGCCCAGTTTCTTAATCATTTGCACAAGCCTAATTGTCATCATGGTGATCTAAACATGGAAAACACCATGTTTGCTAAAGTGATTAATGAATTCAAGTACAGTCAAACATACTCTAAAGACCACTTGTATATAAAGACCCCCTGCTTATAAAGACCACACTTTATAGGGCCCCAGGAGTATACTTTTCATGTTATTGAACCTGTATATAAAGACCGCCTGTGTATAAAGACCACATTGTGTTGGTTCCTATTATGGTCAGGTGTTGTGGTCTTTATACAAGTTTCACTGTACATTTCCAGATTCAGATTTTTCCCAGAGGCAGGCCTCAGATGGTCCACTTAGTACTATGTACAATACTCACATAACACCAAGCTTATTGGTGATGTAGTCTTTGTATTTGAAGCCCCCACCCCCCGTAACTTTGATGATCTTGTCCTTCATGAACTCCTTGGAGCCAATCAGGTTCTGTTCGATGAAGTTTAGACATGTCTCGATGTACTTGGTCTCAAACTTGATGAAATGGAGCTGGTCACAAACTTCATCCTCCTCCGAGACCTTGTATATTTCACTTCCATTGGTCTGGAAAAAAATATGTACCTACATGTACCTGATAACATTTAAATATATTTTAATATATTAACATACAAATTTCATTCAAACAGTAGCATGACAAATATACAGTACTGCCAATTTATGGGCAAGAAGTTGCATTAAAGTTTATTCTGATTTTATGTCACTAGACATAGTTCTGGTTCTAGAAAAATTAGTTCAAATATGATGTTAAGTTGCATGGAAATGGTTAGTCAACTTAAAAGTACATTTGTGCTGGACTTACCGGTAATTTTTTCTAGAAACCAGACGATGTTAATGGTTCTGACCAGGTTTTCTGGCTAATTAGTCTCATGCCAGACAGTGTCAACCCAGTGCTTACCTTGTTTGTCTCCAGAATACATTTGCGTTTCTTTGTCACCGTGGAGTAGTAGGCCAGCTTAGCCAGAGACCCACCTGAAATCAAATACAATATTTATCGCTTCACAAAAATATATCTGGCCTTGAAAACGTAATAAATTTAATATGACCTGTGTTCATTTGGAAATGGAAGACGACCGCAAGACCAGGAAAATGTCTTTGCACATTACCAGTGCAATATTATGGAAGATATGCTAATAAATGAAGATTAGTGATGGTCATAAAAGTACAACAGTAGTTATGCCCTATAAACATGATAAATTGGTACAACTTTTAACATTGTCAAGGATTTTTATCACTCACGTACAGTAGTCCCTCTCTTAGTGGTCACTCTCAACACAGGCCACCTACTCTGATATGATCTTTGCAGCTACCATGCAGTACTAATGTATATATTATATATGTCCTCTCGGTTAAGATTTGAATCAATGTGCCCTATAAGCCCTAACTGGGCTGGGTTCCTATATCCGCATGTATATTTCTGTATTGTATTAAGTGGAACATGTCACTAAAATAAACAACACCACCAACAACAACAACAACTAATTAAAAGTTGTCAATATATTTACCGGTACTTCTACTTCCCACCAAAGACCACCTCTCTAATTTGGCCACAATTTCTTGTCAAACAGGGTGGCCCTATTTAGAGCAGGACTACTGTATTACGCAAGTTACATGTGTTATGGTACACAACCCTGGCAAGATACCTTGTACATATATATATATTATCATTGGTAAGTACCACTACTAACATGAGTTAAAGTGCACACTCTTTTAATTTAAAATATATTTTGATAAAAAGAACACCAAGCTTTAAATTTTTCTATACATTCTCAGAGCACGTGGCCTCAAAGACAGGAACAGATACCGGTATGCTGACATCACCTGTACATGTATGCTTTGGTCTTCTTCATCATGTTGATCCCATATTTTTTATTTTCCGTATTAAATGCTACTACTGCTGCTACTACTACTGCTACTCCTACTGCTACTGCTACTTCTACTACTACTACTACTACTACTACTTCTATTATTGCTCATCATGCTGATACTACTACTACTTAGGTGAACACCGATAAGTCGAAGTATTGCAATTGTTAATGACCTGATGAAATAATATCAATAGCAAACTTGAACTATCGATCAATTTGAGAGTTTTAATAGTAGTTCTTTTCTCAGTGGTACAGTGTGTATAAAGCATAATAATCCCAACATCATAGATATAAATTTATCAAATTTCAGTTTATTAATGATCCATGAATCGGTAAAACAATGTTATCCATAAAGCAGTTTTTGTACAGTGTTGTATATGAAAATTCTTTTTGGCCCATGCGCTTTTCCATTCGGTAAGTGATTCAAACAAACTCTCACAATGCTATCGGAACAGTTTGTGTGACCTTGTCAACAAGAAAGACCGCTGGGTCAGCAGAAGACCCCGCTGCCCATAAACTTTTACAACTTTTTTATGTGACATCCAGATCACATCCAGATGTGACATCCAGATTAAAATACATACACAAATGTACTTCCGACTATGTACAGCTCTCTTACAACTCAAAATTTAAAAGGCCTTGACTTTGACCTTTCAAGGTCACTCAGGGCCAAGTGTAATTGTTCCACTGGATCCCCATATATAACTTCCTATTAGTGTTTAATATTAGCATAAGCCCTAACTCGGCTTCTTCATGAGATATAAGACTTTGAAACCTGAGTGACCTTGACTTTGACCTTTGGACCTTGAATTTGAACTTTTAAGGTCACACAAGGTCAAATCTATCGGTGGAGTTGGATTCCCCGTGTATGAATTACTATTAGTGTCTCATAGTAACCACATCTTACCATTTAGCTGTTACAGCCGCTCAAATATTTTTCCCCTAGCTCTAAATCCTGCATATCATTATACCTGGTATGCCCCAAAAATTTCTGACTTAATTTCGGTTTTTTTCTGGAACTTGGCCCCTGGGTAGCATAAGACAATAACCATGATCACATATGTGGTAGCTACTTTTATAACATACCAATGTCTAGTGCTATGATCTTGGCTGGTCCAAAATTAAACTTCCATCCACTGCGACCATGGTGGTCATTCATAATGCTGCAGGAAGCCTCTTCCATTGCTCTTGTCTGTCCAACAGCCTTAATTCATAAGATTGGTACCCGTTATTGAACCAATGTAAAATTAGTATCTAGCCGTACAGTGCTGTATGCATGTACCACATGTACTACATATGGTAATCAAGAAAATAGCTACAGGGTTAAGGTTTATGATTTCTGCATTCATGTATAATACACGCTACTGTACAATGTGTATATATCATGTATATCAGTATGTGACAGGACCACCTGTGATGACAAAGATGTTCTCTTCCCATAGACACAATGGTTCTTCAGATAATTTGTCCCAATGTGTAAGAGGTCTGTAGAGAGCTTTACAAGTGAACTACAATTTGCTGTATATCGTGCGGTGCAATATACATGTATATGCCTATAGCTGTTTAGTAGCATTGCACACTGACTGGTTTAATATATCCTATATCACACGTGAATCTATTGTACTTCAGACAGAAGATAGAGATAACACATGAACAACCTTGCTATCCAATTTACCAGGGCCTTTTATTGCTGCAGCGGTCTTTTGTTTCATGCAGCCTGGGTAGATAGTTGACACAGATCAGACAAATAAATCAGATTATCTGTGTCATGAAACACATGATATACATGTATATAGTGGTCCTCTTGTGTCTCTTAGTGGGGCATTTCTTTGCAGAAGACCGTCCCTACCTAATGCAGCCATAATTTTGGGCTGCTGTTTAAAACTGTCTTGAAAGAGCATGCAATTGGCCTGGCCATAAAATGTCTCTCCAGACATTGTTAGCTCCAATGTAATTAAGAACCAGTTCTGTTGAAATGCATGTTCTTTTTCCAGGAACATGAGGACTATGTGGTCTTTGAAGACAGGTGGTAATTTGCACAGCAGGGTTTGCTGCACAAAATTGTACTCAGTACGATATACATGTAGAGGCATGTGCAGAGCTCGATTGGTCTCACCACAGGTCATCGGATCCCTGGAGCTACATTTCTTTACATATAGACTACCCATATTAGAACAGGACTGCTGTAGAATTTATACGTGGCTTACTAGTATATAGGACCCTTGATGATCAGCTGTCTCCTGCCGGTAGTCTTTGCCCAACATGACTTCTGCATTATGATTTGCATTCCACAACAGGCAGTAGTAACATGAACATGATGAAAGAATGAAGTAAAAGACTGAGGGATGATTTGAGACAAAAGTGCACCAAATGGCTCCAAAATGACCTTGACATTTTCAAGGGGAGAACCTACACATGTACATTACATACATTCGACATACCTGCCTTAGACCCAAATTTTTGTCCATTTTCTTGCACGATCAGCTGTTTTTCAAGTTATGGCCTAATTGAGAAAAGTGCACTGAACATGCTGAATGATCCCGAAATGACCTTGACATGTTCAAGGCCAGAATTATCCAAGTACAGACCTCATATGTCCCTAAAGTTTTCATCCATTTCACTAGTGCTTTTGGGTTACAGCCTAAATTAGAGAAAAGTACACCAAATAACCCCAAAATGATCTCGACATGTTCAAGCTATAAAGTACCTATACACATTCTAAATACACTTCCAAGGCTTAAATGTTCATCTGTTTTGCTCTATGAAGAGCTGTTTTCAAATTAAAACTCACTTTTGAGAAAAGTGCATCAAATGACCCCAAAATTATCTTGACATATTCAACTGATATTCAAGACCCAAACTACCCATGCAAGTACTACATAATACATATACACCCTGATGTGCGAATTTTTGATGTTTGATTTTTTGATGAATGATGTTTCACTCTATGATGAGTCACTTTCAAATTCCTGCTCGTTTGAAAAAAGGGCAGAAAATGATCTCAAAATGACCTTCACATGTTTTACTAAAATCTGAGTCTGTCATGTGCATACTACATACACCTGATACACCTCAAGGCCCCTACTAATGTACGTTTCACTCTGTGGTGATCTGTTTTCGAGCTTAGCGGCCCAATTCAGACAAAAGTGCACTGAGTTTCTCCAAAATAATGGTCTTAACGTATCATGCACATTTAAGGTCAAAAGTATCCAAATTTTCATCCATTTCACTCTACAGTGAGCTGTTTTTCGAATTATCATGATTATGGCTCAATTTAGATTTTCAGTGTCATCCGTTTCACTCTACATCATGTACAGAGCCAATTTTGAGTTATTGACAATTTGGTGAGAAGTGCACTGAATGACTCCAAAAGGACTTGTTCGAGATCAAAAGTAGCATATTCGAGGTCAGAAGTGTGCACATGTATACCTCATAAACCTATAAGTACCAAATTGTTTCATCTGTTTTGCTCTATGATGAGCCGTTTTCAAGTTCATGGCTCAATTTGCAGAAAAGTGCACCAAATGGCCCCAAGACAAGTTAACTTTGACATATTCAAAGTTGAAAGTACCCATATATTTTCCACATACACCCTGAGGCCCAAATTTTCCAGTTTCACCCAACAATGAGCATTGATGAGCCATTTTTGAGTTACTACTCACTTTTCATAAAAGTGCACTGAATGACCTCAAAATTACCTTGACATGTTCTAAGTCAACAGTACTGTACCCATTATGGCATATGCATACTCCAAACACTCCAAGGCCGAAATTTTCATCCATTTCACTCTATGATGAGCCGGGTTTTGAGTTAAGGCCCAACTGAGCATGCTGAGACTTCAGATGCTCCTCAAATACCTGTTCGAAGACAAAGGTACCAATGTGCATACTACATGCACCCCAGAGGTCCAAATTTTCATCTGTTTCGCTGTATGACATGTACTACAGACAGTAATCGAGTTAATATGTAATTTTGAGATAAGTCCACAGAATGACCCTGAAACATGTGAAATGACCTTGACATGTTCAAGGTCAAAAAATACTGATATGCATACCACAAGGCCCAACTTTTTGTTCGCATCACTAAATGATGAGGTGTGTTTGATTTACAGCATAATTTTGAGAAAAAATCTACCGAATGGCCCCAAAACGACCTAGCGGTCCAGGTCAAAAGTGCCCATACTAGTATATTCATAGTACATGCACCCCCAAGGCAAAAATTTTCATATAACATGCTCAAGCTATGTACGTGCATTGAATATTAAATATGCCTGTAAATCATGTGCAGTAATCCCAAAAAGAGAAGGTGGTGCTGATCACTATTTGATCATGTTACCCAATAGCCACATACAGTCAGCCATAATACATCCATTACAATTTAGTCAATGGCTAGATAGACCTTGCCCCTGTTCAGCTGTAATTTATTTCAATTATAATTACTTCGTAAAAACAAAAACGCTGCATAGATATTTGGGGCAGTGAAGTGGCCTGCCAAGTCCAGCACAACATTGACTGTTAATTTCACAGTCACAAACATAATGTGGCACATTGTGTTTTTATAGTGTACTACAAAAGTAGTAGGGCAGTCAATACTACTGTCATGGCATAGAGGACATTAGATAGTCCAAACACTTGTGGTTCATTTAATGCGTGATAACAGGCATTAGCATGTGGCTGTGCTCTGCAATGTCTGGTGTTTAGTTTGACTACTATGGTCCATTACGAGAATTGTTTGGGATAAATTAAGACCATTCAGGGGACATATGTCTGATGCTCTTAACTATGTTCACAACTTTTAGTAATTAGCAGTAGCTCTAGTGCCATTCAAGGGTATCCAGTCGTTTCATCACACAGTCGTTTCGTCACCGCTATTTTTGTGTGACAAACTGACTAGCTGATGGGGGAGAGGGGTTGCAGTGGACCTAGGGGTAAATGACTGACCTCCTCAAACATGTTTATTTCTAATTCTTTTCTCATAATTACTGCTCTATCAAATTTCGTTGTGATAAGGCTTGGGTTTATGAAAATAAACTCTCTGAAGCCCTCATTTAGGCTTTGCCATGATTAAGGTTATAACTTACTAATTCATAAAGCAAACAATAACCATTCAGTATTTAAAACATGCGGACATCTGCAATTGCTTTGATGGTTAGCCTATGGTGTAATAACAAAGTGCTGGACACCCAACACACCTTTGATTAGGTAACTCGGGTGTGACGAACCCACTGTGACAAAACGACCGTAGGATGTGACGAAATAGACCGTGTAATGAAACGACTGACAACCCATTCAAGACATTTGTCAAAATTGAGTTGCTTAACCTTTGGATCATGTTTTAACATTTTTTTTATTTCTTCCTATTTCCATGTTTTACTATATTGTGATGTTATCGGTAATGTCCCTCCTGAGTCCATTCTGCGAGGGCTGCCCCCCGCCAGTCTTTTTCCTGGGGACATTTCTAATTGCATGAACTTGCAATTATATAACCGCCTCCCTCCCCCCGACTTTGTTTCTGTGAGCCAGGAACCAACCAGCTGCACTAGCCGTTTGTGCAGGTTTTGTGGGGTATCGCCATGGTCAGAGGTATAGCCAGCCACCCTTATATCAGTGTATATACCCGTGTTTATTTAGTGTGTAAACGAAGTCTGTGGGACGGACATATATAAGCGTGGCAGGTTGTTGTTTATAATTTCGAGTGCCTGTGGTTCTATGGAATACTACAGTCGGTTGCATGCAAACTAACTGGCAACTATAACGGCAGGTGGGCGATAAAAGGTACTTTACGAACACTTTGAATAGTTACCAATATCCAGAGCAAATCGTTTGGCATTTTTCAGGTCCTTAAACATGTGATCCGTCGGTAGTTCGATGCTCTTGGCATAATTATTCTCTGTCATTACGGAAGGCTAGATTTTCAAAAAGAACTGTTCAAAACTGAGACTTTGACATATGGTTGTACCACCTTATATTATTTCTCAAATAGTGCCACTGCCAGACGTGTGTACGGCGAAGTGATTATTATTATTATTATTATTATTATTATTATTATTATTATTATTATTATTATTATTATTATTATTATTATTATTATTATTATTATTATTATTATTATTA
>JAAUYG010115735.1_pt1 | contig 10518 bp, 4 predicted proteins | sample 7278091 | NCBI WGS metagenome assembly JAAUYG01 (sample SAMN14350201, study PRJNA611818) | marine sediment metagenome | isolation source: surface marine sediment (0.6m) | place: French Polynesia: Moorea | collected 2018-08
AAAGAAATCCGTGCGTTAGGTTCAGAGAAGATCGCGCCACGGACGGACGGACGACGGACAAAAACCCCATACCATGAGCTCTGCTGACAGAGTCAAGCAGAGCTAAATATTAGTAAAAAAATCAACAAAAATTTTTTTTTTCAAAAATTCAAAAAAAATCCAAGCGTATGGCCCAGGGGAAGCCACAACTAAAATTTGAAAGAAATCCGTGCATAAAGTTCAGAGATAATTGCGATATGAATGGATGTACGACGGACAGATGGACGACGGACAAATTGCGATTTCATGAGCTCTGCTGACATAGTCAAGCAAAGCTAAAAAGTACTAGCCATAACTATTTTAACAACAGTCACAGAAAGTACAATGTATATAAATTCCCATCTTAATACTATGTAAGCCATCATTACTTTTTCGGCTTGACACATCCCGGCTGTTACTTTTTTCCATGTTACTTTTTTACCTGGTTAACTGTTACTTTTCAAAAGTAACAGTTAACCAGGTAAAAAAATAACATGGAATAAAGTAACATTTTCGTCCGTTACTTGTTTTCCTGCTACTGTCTGTCTGCATGATCACCACTCTCAGTTTTTCATAAAATAATGCGCATGTGCGTGCCTCTGACTAAATATTTCCAGCAAATCATTTGAGAAGATATTTTCATTGCCTACTGCTTGCTCTATTATGCGAACGAAAATGTTTAACACTATTGAAAAATGAAAAGCAAATACTTGCTTGTGATATAAATAATACATGTGAAAATGCAGGGAATGGTTTGGTTTGTTCTTTATTTCAGACTCTAGGTCCATAGATAAAAACACTCAGGTACAAAAATCTTACACAAGAAATACAGGGAAAAAAAAAGAAGTAAGAGAAACATAAAATAGTGGTGGTATACATACTTGATTATACATATAAAATATTGCGCCACCATGACCATATGGTGGAGTTGAATCCTATGTTTGGATATACAGCAGAAATAATCAAACTATTGCAAATACATTGTTACTCAGCGTCAACTGAGATGAAGGAAATATCTCAGTGATTTCAAATCCCAACCATGGCCATATGACTGCTCACCTATTAACGGCTGAATTTGCAATATGTAAAGTTTAATACTTAGTACACACAAGTTCATAAAATAAAGTTGACCTCAGTTAAGTTACAAAATAATAAATGTGCCTGCTATGACTTTGAAAAAAGTCTTGCTCCTCATAATGGATGGGGAAAAAATAACCTTGCTTCAGATCCCCCACCCCACTCCAGCCCACCCGCACGGCCATAGATATATCAAATGGCACTTATGTGTTAGTAAAATATAAGGAATATATGCCGAGAGGAAACAATGTTGTTCCTCCCTGACTTGAACGCTTTATTGATGATGCCCTTCAGTCTACACCTTTATCCTTTGAAAGAATCCCTGCATAAAATATGCATCTTTCTGCATGAATTCCCTCTTCAGATTTGAGCTAAGGGGTAGCAGTCAACCTGAGCAACCGAGCAGGACCCAAGTCTAATTGACAAGGGAACTGCCAGGTTTGTCAATATCCTTGTCTAAGCATGTCTCCCTTCACCAGTTGTTCACGGTGGTGGAGCGCGGACCTTTTTCTTTGCTTTGGAGGTTGCTATGGTAACCTTTGGCCTTTTATTTTCCGCCGGATCGCTGGGGCAAGGTCCACCTGAGCGCTTAGGCGACGCGGAGGGCTCAGGCCCAATAATCGGTCCAATACCTGTGCCTACAGCGGGCCCCCAGCCGGCCGGCAAAGTCGTCTGCTGCTAGTTTCCATGACAACCAGACTCAAGCGTGTCCAAAGTTGGAGGTTCCATTGATTTTTCTGCAAGCCTTGTTCATGTCTCAGGCATTACATGTATAACTCTCCCCCCCCTCCTTCCACACCGCGTGTTCGGGCAGGACCCCTTCACCTCACACTTTCTCACTTTTATTGCAGGCCCCTTTTATTTGGGAGTGTGGAACAGCAAAGCCGATATTTGGTGTAAAAGGCCATTTTATACACGTCTGCCAAAACGCGCTTGTCATATTTGACCAAAAAACCTGCATCAATTCATGTCACGGGCGCAAGGCGCTTCAATCAGCCGGCGACTGGCGTGCTTAAAGTAAGGATATGTCACATGGCGTAACCAACTGCAACCGTACAGAGGTGGGTGAAAACTATAACCTTCTTTCTCTTTACCTGCTTATCAATTTCTTCTAGAAACAAAGCTTTGAGTTGTAAATAGTTTCTGGGGAGCCCCCCACATGTGTGACTTCTGCTCGAGCGGCCGACGGCGTCCTTGCAACTCGCGCATTATTGGCTAGAAGCTGACTGCTGATATATGCACATATTTAAATTACCCCGAAAATCACCCAAACTCGACTTTTATATTTCTGAGCGGCAATTATTGTCCCTAAATGGTAAAAGGCCCTTGTGCGTCGTGTATATATAGGCTTGTTTGAGAAGGAGCACAATCATTTATAGGCCGCCGGTTTGAAGTACTAAGCATGTGAGTACTGTGGTTGGACGCTGCGTTTTGGGTAAGATTTGCGACTTTGTGCAACTTTTGGACTTTGGAATCATTGTATAAATAGACAGATACTAAATTGTCGTTTTTATCAAATTCTGTCTTGGCCCAGATACATAATGCATGCTCACACATGGTTGAGAGATAGGCATCAAAGAAGGGCACCTAGGCATACGTAATACCATGCTGAAGAAGGGGGGAGGATGTTGGTACCTGGAATTGAGCTTTGATTAGTGTGGACCGCGTCCCCCCAGTTGGAATGTTCAAAGTTCACAGTCATTGACATAAAATGCGGTATCTTTATAATTTGCAGGGGGTTATGTGAATGAGACAACTCGGCCTTTCTTCTACCTGTTTTGAGCATGACCATCCTGGGTTCTTCACTTATAAATACCAGACATATTCAGCTCAGTGACTAAAATACCTCTGGCAGTCCAGATACAGATAGGCTTGATTTCTTGCATAATGTTTTCCAGAAATTGGCTGTTCTGGGAAACTGATATTATGACATCTGGAATACTTTGAGGAAACATTCTGACAGAAAAATTTCCAAGTGAGTATATATTATTATATATATTTATATATATCAATTCCATTCGTGAACCGCATAACTGCTATTTTGAGTTCTTTTTTAAATAAAGTATGCATTTTGTATTGTGTCCGCTAATTTATATTGTCAGTAAGGACTTGAAGTGAAACTGAAACAGTCTTGGTGCAAGAATATTTGCTGGTTTTGAAAGTTTGTGAATACAGCTACATACATGAAATGATTGGCAATATATTATTTTATAAATTAGCTTTATGATTTCCAACTTAACGCTCCAAAATGCAGGATCATATATAAGATTAATCATCCTTCCCATATCACATGGCCAGCCTATGAACTGTGGACGAAATTAAAATTGTGATAATAGTTTATAGGAAAGTATATGCCAAAAACTGAGTTTCCTACAAAATATGCGATTGTGTATGTTAAAGGAATGAAAAATTTAAGGCCCTTCAATTATCACGAATGAAATATCAATTCTTTGTGTACTTATTGATTACTGCTTCAATCATGTTTGCATGTTTCTTGAGGTGATCTTTTATCTCAAGTTTGCCAGGCGACTGATTCTCTACTTGCCTTTTATTATAAACTTTGGCATGCACCTGTAACGTATGGACCCACTTGATTTGTGGTAGATATTCGGTATACATGTCCTAAAGCCCCAGCAAATACCCGCACTGGTTTGTTATGGTAACCGGACCCATATGTGCCAACTCGCAACAGCCAGCTATATACAGCATACAAAACCCAGCGAAGCCTCAAACCAATTGCCTGACTATATGGGTAAAGCGCCTCTAAAACTTGTGGAAATAAGGCCTCTACTGCAAATAAGGCACCCCCCACGATACAGTTCATTGGACCTGAGCTTCAATCCTGCTTAATCTTTGTGGAAAAAAGGACATGGTGGTACAAACTGCCATGCCTGTTATAATCATGCCGCAACAGGCCACATCTGTGGGTAGCTCAATAAAGCAGTGTCATAGCAACAAGCGGAATAATTGATGTGTTTTGGCCTTTCCATGCATGAAGGCATACAGGAATCGGTCAAGGGAAAAATACAAGAGGGTGTTGGCTATTATTCTCTGACTTTTGGAGCTTTCTATTCATTGCTTTAGCCCAGCTAGGTCTGTTGGGGTCCACAGGCTTAATTTGTAACAAAAAGTGTTCATACAGAAGCAAAATATTTACATCTTATTGATTTAAATATGTGGCACTAGCAGAGAACATGTAGAGTGGTACTTTATTTACAATTAGGTCTTGGGTTGAATAAAAATGGCAGTTACATACTGCTCTGGAGCTAATTACTAAACGCGACATGTATAGTCTATGACAGAGAAATAATTTAGTATTTACAAGAGAATAGAATGGACATGATCAAAATTAAAATATATAATGCTTTAATTTTTCAATATTAACTCTGAAACAATACTGATGCATGAATTCGGATACATTGTTTATCCATATTATGTATTGTTATTTTATGAATTATAAGCAAAATGTGAAAAAGTCAGAAATTTTTCAGAAAGTTTTTTGAAATCTTTTTTATCGCCTTTGTGGTCTGTATATGGACATGTAAGCATAATAGCATGTGGTTACAATTTCACGCTTGAAATCATATTTAACAAGCTTATGCTGCAGTTTGTTGAAAAATCTTAAGAGAGTAATTTACCATGTTTGCTTAAAGCATGGAAAAGAATAGTTGTCCGTGAAGGATTAATGAAGTTATTCGGTGCATTGAACAAGTCCATTTTATTCGAAAGGGACTTGTTTAATGTAGGTAGTCCGAAATTTTGGCACAGTTGTGATGTAGAATAAAGTTTTCAAGGTATTAAACACAGCTAATCCATGTGAGGTAGACATACGGTTATTATTAGACATTAATAGCAATGCAGTAATGTATGGAGTTCCACTGTACCACTAGATTTATCTGTGAGTGACTTTGATAGGTCCTGTAGAAGAAAGTTATGTATGTCTCAAGCCTTTTGATTTAACCTTTTAATTTCAGAGGGAAAGATGGCTAAGTTAGGTGGTTTGCTCAATCTTGAAGCCATATGCTCCAAGCTCAAGACGAACCTCGAAACCCACCATAGTAATTCTGCAGATCCAAGGCAGGACATTGAGAGTGCAAAGACAGAAAAGCTGTCAGATCCTTCAAATCTAGCACAGAAGGAAGAGGTGGAAGTGAAAAATAATAGCACTGTAAATAACAATGGGAATCTTAAAACATTTGAGCCGAATAATAACAACAGCACGAGTCCCAAAGTTGGGTGTTCACCAGAAGCAGATGAAGTTATGGATTTGTCGAAAGGCTCTGCTGTAGTTCAAACGAAAGAAAGCGATGATGCGAAAGCAGGAACCTTTGATAAGCAACAACATGCAGAATGTGCAGATGATCTCTCTGTTCCACATATTCCAATAACTGTTTCTCACATAGATGAAACAACCTCAAATGCTGGATGTTCTGGGGATACCATTGATGCTGCAGAAGAATTAAGCAGTAACATTCGGCAGGATTCTGATATTCTGGATCCCATCATGTCTTCCACTCCCAGTGTCAAACTGGATTGTCCCTCCACTGGTCGAAAAAACAGACGTAAGAATTTCCATCCACGTAACATTAATCAGATGTCCGATGAAGGCAAGGAAGCTGTGAGGCTCACCGCAGAGGAGGGCCTCGCAGAGTACCAGCTCAACAACCCCGATGTTGACTTTGATTCCGTCTGTGAAGATTCTGTAGTTGAGGGAGATATGGAAAGTATAAATGCGGAGCTTAGCATCACACCAGATCATTCAGAGCAGCATGATATTCCTTTCTCCAAAGATGTTGTTGGTGATGATTGTACTCCTCTAGACTTGTCCATCACAAAATCATCTCCCACCAATTCGTCTGGCTTTTCCGAGACATACGATCAACAAATGATGCAAAGAGAGTCTTGCCAAGAAGAAGCATTGGACATGTCAGTATCGCCTGCTAAAAGTTCAAACTCATGGAGTGCTTCATCTAGTGTCACAAAACCCAGTGGTACCAGCACAAACTCGCTGAACTCGGAGGCCGCTGCCATGAAAGACTATGCTGAAAGTACCATGAATGAACTACTAGGAATGTATGGGTTGGAGGAGAATGATTCAGTTACTTGCAGGAATTCAGGCATTGCGGACCATGTCCCGATCCAGAACTTCCAATCGCAATCCATCTTACGCAGAGATCAGACCAAGATGAATCCAGAAGCTCAGGGAACACCCGACTCCCAGCCTGATCCAGTAGGATCTTTAGAACTGCAAGAGAAAGCCAAAAGATCCTTGGAAAGCACTGTCGGCTCAGCAAGGTGGAAGAGGGAGTCTTCTCCTCAGGGAAGACTTCCTTCAGGAGCAGAGCCCGGTCCTAGCAAGGCTCCTCCAGGTAAGCAATTGTTTCTCAGTGTTATGTCTCTCAAATTGCTACCTCCTTCTGTATTAAATTTGTATGACTACAGTACAGTGTACTATTGTAGTTAGGAGTAACTGTCAGAGGCAGCAACATGTCGCAACACTATCTCGATAATTGAGAAACTATGGTGATATTTGAAGGAAACGAGAAGAAATAAGTGCTAATAATGTGCCCCACACTACTGAAAGAAAAACTAGATGTATGACTGTCAAAACTATCGATAGTTAAAGATTTGCCATCGATACACATAATATTGCATTGGCCCAGGAGCTATGCATTAAATTATGGGTGAGCATATCCAGAGAAATCTGAAGCCCGAAGCTGATCTTATTAAAGTATGTTACAAAAAAGAGTTAGGCAATGGTTGCTGAGGTCATTAGTGGGCTTGAGTTCTTTTCTGGACAGTTTCCAGACATTTTGGACCCCACACAGCTTGGCCCCAACAATTCGGCCCCTAAATAATCCTTAGATGAAGCTATTTGGCCCCTTCCTGACAATTCAGCCCCTTGGTTTGGACAATTCGGTGCTTTGGTGGTTGGACATTGTGGCCTCTGCCCAGAAAATTCACCCCTTCAATAGCTGGACAGTTTGGATCTCTGGAACCTCCCTTGGCGAAAAAAGATAATTCTGTCTCGGGGCCTGAAGCACACAGATTTCGCAATTTATGAACTGACTCCTGACTGATTGCCTTCAGTCTACCGAGTCTACTGATAGTTATTGGTATAGTCAGGAATTACTGTTGAATAAAAAATGGCTCAAAATTGTATTGATAATAATAAAAAGCTTTTAGCTTTTCCGAGAGAGAGAGAGAGAGAGAGAGAGAGAGAGTTATGGGTTGTCTCTGAGCAGGGTTGAATAGTCTCTTCCAAAGAGCCAAATTTCTCTAACTGGGGGCTGAATTGTCTTTGACAAAGGGCAGAATTGTCTCAGTCTAGGAACCCTATTGTCCCTTAAAGCAGGAGCCAAATTGTCTCCCTAAGGGCTGAACTGTCCAAGGGTCGAGTTGTCTTAAGGACGAATTGTCTTGTTGCCTTCTGGGGGTAAAAATCTTTAAAAATTAAGGGTTATCGCACAAGTTCAACAATTTATTTTTGTATGGACTTGACAGCTGTATATTCGGGGCTGGCTTGCGAACCTGGAATTCAGCTATTAGTTAGGGACATGTGAGATGATATTAAGCTGTGTTTTAAACAAGAAAAGATGAGTTTGGCATGGCATTGTTGTGAATGTTTTGCCTTTTCATGCCTTAAAGTACGGCATATACATGTAGCAATGGCCCAGGGCTTTGGTAATGCAGCCGAAATTAAACAATAGGTCATCATTCAGTATGAAAAGGTCACTGATTGCTCCAATGCGAAAACAGGGAGATTTTGCAGGTATATAATAATTCCAGAAACTGGGCTGGAGTTTGCAAAAAATACTTAAGTTTTGACTTAAGTCAGTAGTCTGAGAACTGTGATATATGCTAACTTCAGTATTTTAGAGAACTCCCACCCTTGGCTGTCATCTACACATATACTCATCGCACAATATCTGGGAGAATTGATAACTTATCCCAGTGGTATGACTTTTGAGCATTTTAATGTAAAGATTAATTTTAGGAGGTAGTTTTGGAAAATAATATAAAAACTAGAAAAATCCAACAGTTTTTTTTAACAATTCATCAATCACTTATTCATCAATCACCTATGATTATTTTTTTGCAATATTTAAGTGAGAAAACATGTAAGAACTATTTAGATGAGTTTGCAAGAGCATTTGTGATTCACGTCACATCAAGATGTAAATCGATACCTCATAGGTATATCGGTGATGATACTGATTTAGCTCAGTTCTTCTAGCAGCTGTGGAATGATTTTTTCTTCGTCTTGTAGATTAAAGTTAGCACCAGTAGCAAAGTACATTAGTAATTTTGTGCACACTGAGAGAAACAAAAAGATCAGGAGATTCCATGGGGCAATTCGTTTGTGTTGTTAATACAGTAGTTCCTCTATTTTACAACCCTCTATTTTAAGACAACTCTTGATTATAAGATCGCTTGATTTGGTCCCAAAGGGCAATTTTCTGTTAAATGACCTTTATTTTAAGACCACCTGCAATATAAGACCACATTTTCTTAGTCCCATGGGTGGTCTTAAAATAAAGGGACCACTGTACATACAAACTGTATGGACATGCATGTACATATACAGTGGTCCCTCTATTTTAAGACCACTCATGGGACCAAGAAAACATGGTCTTATATTGCAGGTGGTCTTAAAATAAAGGTCATTTAACACAGAAAATTGCCCTTTGGGACCAAATCAAGCGGTCTTATAATCAAGGATGGTCTTAGAATAGAGGTTTGTAAAATTCAGTGACTACTGTACTAAAACAAAAGGCTTCTTATTGTGATTAACAACCTAATGGGACTTTTTAATTACCTCAAGGAAATATGACATTTTTGTTTGTCAGTGCCAAAAAATATAATGCTTATACTCCAATTTCCTAAATTAAGGCACTATTATCAGTGACTTAAGTGGATAATGTGGAACTCGTCTGATTCGGAGCACACTTTAGCCGAGATCAGCTACATGTAAAACAGGTTTTATATGGCATTCTGTCTTCTTTTTGTGTCTTAGCTTGGGACACTACAGTAATTATCTTCTTTGTTGGCAAAAGATTCAGCTTTTATCCTTTTTGCAGTGCTAAATATGTCATGAGATATCAGACAAGTGGCAATCACATCGAATGCGGTGTTTCTCGAGTCGATTCATGATTACTTTAATGTATGCATGCACGTAGCTCAAAGTTTGACCTTTGGTCATTGACAATCAAACAACTGCTGACTAAATCAGTCCAACTATTGTGCCTGCCTTTTTTGATAAATCGGGGATTACGATTAGCGACAGAACATTTATGAGGTCTTATTTATAACGGATAGGCAAGGATCAAGAGTTTTTTTTGATGAATAAATACGTCTCGATCCCAAAATCAGCTCTACTGGAGGCCTCTTTGTCAGAGCGACTGTACTGATATATGGGATGATTGCATACTTTGCTGCCCCAGTTCGCCCCACTCCAAAGCCTACCCACCTGCAATTACAGATTTGGGTTCTTGGCCGAAAATCGCTGGGAAACATATATGTATGTGTACACATATGGAAAATACTGCAAATATTCCAAAACACTTCATGGTTGCTATTTGCATTGGTTTTAGCCTTAGATAGGTGCAAGAAATATATTACAGGTAGATCTTTGTCCTATTAGAAGATGAATTGTACCTGTACATGTATTTCTTATTGCCAATGTTTCAGAAGGTTTAAAAAATAGGACCAAATAAATTATAGTTTTAAAAACTACAATTTATTTGGGCCAAAACGTTTATAGCGGTGACAAAATAGCCTAGTTACTAGGAAAATCAACTCACTCTGTGCCATAAAAGGAGTAAAATTTGAGTATTATTCCAAAATTACAGGATTGAATGAGAAACTGAAGGTACAATGTAGTGGTAGAGCGTGTAATGAAATCAAACAGTGATCACGATTGTACCTTATAAGAAAGGAAAAAAAATGAATGAAGTGGTTTTATTCATTTTTAAAACAATAACAATAACAATAATGTGTGTTTATGAATCAACAAAATGTATTAAACAAGAGGTCCAAGGACCTTGGCGCTCTGCTTGACAGCTGCAGTTTTTATGACATTGGCAATTTTCTGCAGATTTATATAAAAAACTCACTGCTGCAGACTAAATCAATTGAAATCTGGGTTAACTCTCACACAGTACCTCACTATGCATGTATCAATTTTAGATCATATTCCAGACCTTAACATTGACCTTTCAGGGTCACTCAAGGCCAAATGTGATAGTGTCACTGGACTCCCCATATATGGTTTCCTATTTATGTTTAATAGTAATGGCCTAACTCTGCTCCTTTATGTGATATATAAGCTTTCGAAATTTGAGTGACCTTGTCTTTGACCTTTGAAGGTCACCCACGGTCGAGTGTGACAGTGTCATTGGACTCCCCATACATGCTTTCCTA
>JAAUYG010186011.1_pt1 | contig 10518 bp, 7 predicted proteins | sample 7278091 | NCBI WGS metagenome assembly JAAUYG01 (sample SAMN14350201, study PRJNA611818) | marine sediment metagenome | isolation source: surface marine sediment (0.6m) | place: French Polynesia: Moorea | collected 2018-08
ACTCGCTCACAAGGACGACCCGCTCCTAGTTTGTGCAGGACGACCCGCTCTCACATATAGGACAATCCGCTCCAATGATTAGAGATTTAATGGGTCTTTTTGCCACTTTGCTTGCTCTCTCTGGCGCGGTATAGCTGCAGGCTTCTTATAAGAATTAACTTGGCCACTAATTTTCGTTTACTGGAGGTGGAAGCAGGTAAAGCAACTTCCAAAGAGTTTATTCACATGAATTTGGTTTCGGCAGTGTCACAGTGAATTCGTGAATATAAACACTGATAAACATGTACACAACAACTGTGTACATTTGGAAAACAGTACAAAGTGTTAGCAAAATCATACTTGGGATTCTGCAAGAAGAAGAATGCAGCTGATACATATGGTACAGATGAAAATTATAATACAATGTTTTCTGATGTTATACACAGCTCACTGGAACCTATAGTGGGAGCGGGTCGTCCTGCAGAAACTTTGAGCGGGTCGTCCTTGTGAGCCAGTCGACCGTATACCCATTTCACGCGCGGTAATGGGCATTTACGTGCGGTAACGTTCGGCAATGCGTGGTTACGCGCGGTGTTTAGTAGGACCCCTCCAATCTTCCAAAGTGACTGTCTTCAGGTCTTTTATTATAGATCTACCAGTCTACTACTACCATAGTAGACAAAAGGGGCGTCTACGGCTACATGCACTGATATATGACCTACAGCCGTGAATGACGCGTTGTGGCCAATGCAATAGCTCTCCAGTAAGTGTCTTTTACAGTACAGTTAGGTGCAGTAGTTAATTGGCTAACACATAAGCCAATTGGATACAGTTAGCCAATTGGACTACTTTTCGTATGCCAATTGGCTTACGCACTGTAGCAAATTGGCTTACTGCACCCAACTGCAGTAGTAAAGTAGCCAGTCACTTCTGGCTAATACATAGCCCCAAATGACTGTCTACCTTATACTACTGTCCTAGCCCTTTTCCCCAGGGGGGGGGGGGGTTCTATGTACTACTAGTATTACCAACGCAGTACTAGTACATTGTCCTGTTTAAAAGCATACAGTATCTAATTCTATCATACTTACACATGCATGTATTAAGTACGTTGCAGACTGACAACCAAGGCCATATCTGTGAAGTCGTGTGACATAATTCAGTTTGCTATCCATGATCCATGTGATCTGTGGTGAATACAAGTGAACCCACCATCTCCAATGACCTGCCCTCAAAATGTTAAGAATAATCACCCCAAATTACCAAAGTGCTTTCCACGCAAATTATTGAAGTGTTTCGCCCAGTTAGAACGATGTTAACAATCTTGACAAAACCCTAAGTTGAAGTTGGAATTTGGCCCAAATAGACTACATTCCTGCAGATTTCTATGGAAAATGTATTATTTTTGGCCATGTTGAGACACGATTCACATGATTCAACAGCAAAGGTTTAATTAAATTATGCCTTGTCTTACATAACTAAAGCGGTTTATGCAGCATTAATCATAATAATACGTTGGGAATGTAATTGCCTCCCCAGCCCTGATAGAGTCTGTCATACATCAATTTACATGTTCTTCAGTTTATTGAGCATTTGTTGGTGTTGGTTGCCTTTTGAGCAGTTGACTGCTCAGTATTTCTCTGGTAGTTTGTGTCCTGGTGTGTACAGGTCCTGGATTGTGAAATGTGATTTGTAATCCTACAGCAACTATCATACATACATATATGTTGTTTTTGGTCTCAGTCATGTTAAATAACATTAGCTGAGACTGGATATTGGAGCTCTTCCAGAGCTTTGGCCATCACTGGCCTTCTTCACGGGTGGTGATATAAATAATATGATCTATTAGTTACCTAATGCAGCACATTATCTATGTTTTGGTAGCTTTTCACACCATTTCCATACAGGTAGACAACTGAAGCAGAATGTCGAGGGACTATTGACAGCGAGTCAGTTGTGTGCAGGCACTCACTTTACTGATGGTTCAATTCATTGAAGGTGATGAAATTTGGCAATTTTATAAATTTTGCTTTATTCAAAGTTTGGAGCATCCTTGACATTGTGCGTGTTGTCTGCCACCGATGTGGTATCTTGAGCTTTGTCTCTGTGATGATCTGACAGGTTTTATTTATTGGTTACGGTAACCCACATTATACATGTTATAGTGGTAATGGCATATTAAGGCCATACATTCAGCCACAAACTATACTTGTATTAATTTAAACCTGTTTTCTTTCCTTACACATGTTACAGGTATGATCTAGCTGTTGAATCCCGTTGATGATACAGGATGGAGAAGTCAAATTTCCAGACCTGGCTGCATAGTATTGGGAAGACGTTCCGCTCGCTATCGTGTGAGCAGAGAAACCAGACGTTAGATTACCTCATTGACTCCAGTGGCTCGTCACAGTTGTTCCATCTATCAGAACATCTTTCTGGCTTACTGAAGCGCGACTTCCTACGTCTGTTGCCCAAGGAACTCGCCTTCCATGTCTTGAGCTACCTGGACGTGGAGAGCCTGTTGTCATGTTGCCAGGTGTCCTCGGCCTGGGAGGAGGTTACCAACAGCTGTGTCTGTGTTTGGCGGAGAGTTTGCACAGAATCGGGGGTTGCCGCAGATCAGAATGCCATAGATGCGCTGTATTACAAACACCGCTATCTGCAGGCCAGTTTGAGGCTCAGCAGTTTGAAGGAGGGAGGGGGCTTTGAGAGCCAGGTTCTCTATGGACACACAGACAGAATCATGGCCATCTACTACAGAGATGGGAAGATCGCTACAGGTATGTACAACAACACAGTGAACTCGCTATACACGCTATAGGTGTGTGAAACATCACTGGTGACAGTGATCTCACTACAGGTGTGTATAACACTATGGTAATCTTGCTGAAGGTGTGTACTATAATGAGTATAACATCATGGTAATCTCACTACAGGTATGTATAGCATCACAGTGATCTTGCTGCTACAGGTGTGTATAATATGGTAATCTCACTACAGGCGTGTATAACATCACCGTGATCCCACAATGGGCCAGGTAGGTGTCATTTCATTTTGACACATGTATGGTTTACATGTGTAACTGGATGGAACGAATACATTATGTGTGAATTTCAAGCAAACTTGACACCTGTATAGTACTAGTTCATGAATAATGTCAACCAAATAAGGACAGTGGTCTAGATACCAATTGACTTGAAGCCCGTTCTTCCCCTGTTAACCATGTTAACAAATGTTACCTTGTTTTTCAGGGTCTGATGATCACACCGTACGACTATGGGACTGCCACACTGGATTGTGCATCAAAGTCCTGCGTACCCATACTGTAGCTGATGTCAAATTTGATGCGACTCGTCTACTGACGGCATCATTTGACACCACGTCTGCCTGTTGGGATCTCGAGAGTGGTCATATGACTATGGAGTACACAGGTCATGTGGCAGCTGTTTTCAGCATTGACTACAGTCCAGACCTCGATCTCTTGGTGACGGGATCTGCCGATAGCACAGTGAAGGTGTGGACGCTGGGTTCGGGGACACTGCTCCGTACCCTCCCACAGCATCGGTCAGCCTGGATCACTCAGGTACGCCTGCACTGGGTGCCCAGCAGCGGGCATTACTCCATCCTCAGTCGAGATAATGTCTCTATCCACCTGTGGCAGCTCCAGTGTGGTAGTCATCAGATCGTGGTGATGGATGAGTGGCAGAACCCGTACAACGATCTTATGGCAGGGGTTCACATTAAAGATGACCGCGCTCTGTTTGCCAGTCTGGATACGTTCAACCATTGCTTTGTTGTGGAGCATGCCCTGGGAGAACTGGAGGCTCCAGCGAAGCAGCGTCATTCGGCATGCCTACACAGGGATTCCTACGCGCAGGCGTTTCTGGGTTCGGGCACTCAGTATGATGTCATACTGACTGACGGGGACTGTCCCACTGTGGAGATTATCAGGCATGGGGGTCACTGTATTCTGTCGTCAGTTCACATCCCGGCAGATTACAGGTTTGTGGGCCATGTCGGTACTGTAGTAAATCTGTCTTCACTTAAATTTGCTTATTCCGGTATTTGTTTATGGTACGAAATTGAGCATTTGGTGACAGCGTAACCTGTGCTATAGCATCAAATAAGAGCAGTAATTTCCGCATAAAACAGTGTAAAGTGTGAATGTAGCATTATAACATATCAGATTGTAATCCTTAAGTACATGAAATTGTTACACAGAATCGTACAAGTCAGCTAGTCAAAAATAGTAAACAAACTCCCTTATTAAGCTTTAATGCATGGTGGTGTTGGGTGCCCTCTGACGACACAGGTTTGTGAACAAGTGCTTCTGGAGTTTCTGCTAATAGTTACAATATTGTAAAAAAAAATTTGTATACAACATGTATAAGCTATAATTTATTTTTGTTTGCAAATATTTACCTCCAAATATTTTCCCCTGGTGATTTCAGACAATCCAAGAGAGCGTCGACGTTCACCCTAGGTGAGCAGGGCTGGCTGGATGGGTTTGATGGACAGAATGACCAAGGCATCTTTTTCGCTGCCTGTCTGAGAGACAATAGCTTGTATGTGCTGAAATGGAGAGCCCTGGATGGGGTTGTGCCTCCTCGTGACCCCATTGGGGAGGGGAAGCCATGAGCATGATGAGTGCCACCAACATCACCCCACCCTCATCTCCCACCCACCCCACTAACCCCCCCCCCTCCCCAACCATACTTCCCCAGAGAGTGACCGTGAGAGAGTGGGACCCCACTGCTACTCCCCCCCCCCCCCACCTTCCGCCCACACACCCTGCTCAGGAGAGGGGTCGAGGCAGGGGCTCTCCACTACCGAACACCCACCCTGCCTCCGCACACACACCATGCCTCAGATGACTGGGTGATGGACTTGCCACTATTGCCCCTCACCCCTACCCTACACCCTTTCCCGTGAGAGGCTGTGGGAATCATCACTACCACCCACCACCCTGCCCCCACACCCCGCCCCAGAGAGGGAATGGCGGAGTAAGTCTCAACTATGACCTCACCCCTACCCCCACACCGACCTGCATCCCCCAGAGACAGCCTAGGGGGACATTCCTGTTGTTGATCAGCAGGACCTGATAAATATGTTGTATACCATGCTATGTGCTGTCTCTTGTCTAGTCACAGTGTGCGATGTCCTCAGTGCACCTAGCTGAGATTTGACCGACTGCGGAAGTTGTGTGATGTCCAGGTGAACTTTGACATCAGGACATCCTTGTTTTATGTGTAGTGATATAAATATATAATCATGTTGCATTTGTGACGATACCCTGCCTGGTAATTGTTAAGTCTTAAACATCAGTTATCATTGGTCTGTGATCTTATTGCTCAGTAATATTTTTACTTATGGAGACTGCTTGATAGAGGTGACTGCAAGGTCATGGCAAATGTATAGGAATAAGTAGCCAGAGACGACGTTCCCAGGTCAAACAGACTTTTTGACAGTGTTGAGCAAGGGGAACTGTCAAAAGTATATTTGAGCTGGGCTCTGGCTAAGGAATAAGTAGCTGTAAAACATTTGGACATCTCAACAGATGTTAGTTGATTGTTGCACAGGTACATGTATCTGTAAAAGCAAATGTTAGTTGTTAACTGATGATAAAAATGTGGCCTGCAATCTAGGTATTTAGTTCTTCTGGTAGGTTTGTTACAAGCTATTGATATTTGCAGGAGGATAGGAGGTGAAACGGTTGTGCCGTTCATATACATGTATATATTATATATCAATCATTGACTTTTAAGCAGGGAAATTACATTGGACCTCCTGTTGGACCAGGCAAGTGTGTCCTATCATGTACAGTGTATATTGGAGGTTGTCTAACAAGATCCTGTCAGAGGTCATCTAACAGGATATGGTCCTGACAGACCCAATCTGGATATAGGTAGTAATGAAAACAGTTCAAAAGGTCGATCCTGAAGGCTTACAAAGTAGAGGAGTTACCATGGCTATGACATTAGTTTTAGGTGTAGCTTTATCCGGATATTTTTTATGATGACTTTATGCTGCAATAGGGAGCATGTATAAAATGTGCTGTTTTATTCTGGTACAAATTTCTTGCCAATAAATATATATATGGTTTGTATGGTTTGTATGCTACTCTGTGTATGCTGCACAAATATCAATGTTACACAGATTAGTGTATGTTAGTTATTCACTCCTGTGACACATTGGACCCACACTTGACCGAAAGGACCAGGGGCCTTGAGACTCTTCTTAGCATATTCCAAAGCCTGGAAGCCTAACTCTTAATCTCTTTATCAGTACGAACAACAGTTTCCAAGTTACACATTTTCAGAGAAAGAGCAAATAACCCAAACTGATCACAGCTGTGAAAGTGACCTAAATGTTTAATCTTTTAATAAGAACCCGAGGCTCAAATTTTTGTCAATTTCACTCCACAATTAGCCATTTTCGATATATTTCAGAATTTCCCACTGACTCCAGTGTTAAAATTTCAATGCACCAATTTTATTTTTTAATATTTGTCACATTGCCAAAAATGTACCTGTATTCCAACAGATTACCATTACGTGTATTGTGAAGTTTGGTTGATATCTGATGAAAACTTACCAAGAAGTAGCACTTGAAACTTCAGAAATTTTATCAATGATCCCAAACATCTCGAAGGAAGAGCCCTACGTCATGTAGATATGTAGTCCCAAATTTCATCCTCTTTCACTTGACTATTATCTGTTTTCGAGATATTGCAGGTGTTAGGATTTCCCATTGATTCACATGTTAAACTTTCACTATAAGTTTTTATTAAACTTTTCCACTTGCCAAGTTACTTATCCATTATAATATTTTTTCCCATAATGTCCCATGAGTACATATTTGAAGGAAATTGGGAAAACAAGGTTAAGCTTTAAAAAAATTCACGAACTTTCAAAATCATAAAACAAACCACTGAGATAAAAATTCTAGGACAGTTCAAATTTATCAGGTGCTATTTGCAGGGGTAGTGTTTGAAATTTTTGCTTCCACAGGAGCCCATGTTCAAGAAAATGAAAAATATTCATGGAAAATTAGAACACACATTTTCAAAAATTCCATGCATGTACCAGTGGCATCGGGTTCAAAATTTCAATCAGTTTCTCTCTAAGGTCAACCGTTTTCGAGTTGCGGGCCAATTTTGAAGCATATGCACTGAATGGCTCCCAAATGCCATTGCCATAGTCAAGGTCAAAAGTACCACACATGTACTGCACACTTTATGTTCCCTCTCTTTCCAGATAAACATATGTATCTGGTACAATGGTACAAAGGATATGTATGCTCTGAGGCCAAAGCAAAATACTTACAAGACCTCATAAACAATGCCAAATCATCAGTAAAAAGTTTGTGGGACACAATTGGAAATAGGATAACTAAAAAGAGAAAAGCATCAACAGTAATACAGCACTTACACCATGATGGGAATATAATCAGGGACGACAAGTTAATAGCAAATTTATTTAATAATTACTTTTGTGGAATAGGACAGAAACTAACTGCAAAAATTAAAGTATCACAGATTACAAAGCTTACATGACCGATACTAACACAAATAGTACTTTCCTCCAGCCAGTAACAGAACAGGAAATTAAAGATAATATCATTAAGCATAAATAAATCAATAGCAGAGATAGACATCCCAATAAAACTTTTAAGAAAATACCATGATTTCATTTCATTTCATTTATTTTCATAACCTCCAAATTAGGAGAGCATAAAATACAACATATACTTCATACTTCACATATTTCACATATGTCCTTTTCAAATGGTGTATTTCCAAATATTTAAAAAACTGCTAAAGTACCTCCAATTTTCAAAAGAAAGGACCCAACAATTATGGAAATTACAGACCTATTAGTATATTAAGTAGTTTTAGTAAAATAATAGAAAAGATAATGAAAGAAAGACTTTCCAAATTCTTGGACATTATAATAATATCCTATATAATTATCAATATAGCTTTAGGAAAGGTCTCAACTATAAATTAGCAATCATAGAGTGCACAGAACATATACGGAATGCATTAGACATGGGAATTGGCCATGGATATATCTTGACCTCTCAAAAGCATTTGATACCATAAACCATAAAATAGAATAGAAACAAATGGAATAAGGGGGGTAGTTAAGGATTGGTTCCACAGTTACTTACCAGAAAGGAAACAATATACAGTCATTGATAATGTCACCTCTGATCTTCAAAAAATAACCACAGAAGTACCCCAAGGGTCAATGCTTGGACCTATATTATTTTTATTATACATTAATGACGCAGGATACCTTAATTGTTAATAACAGAAATGAAGAATTAATGCCCTTTGCAGATGACTAAAATGCCTTTGTCATTCACGAAAACATGCCAGAATTAAAACATCTTGTACAACAACTCATTTGCAAATTATGGTTCCGGGCAAATAAATTAACATTAAATTTAGACAAATCAAGTTTTAGTATATTCCATACACCTAGGAAAAAATTACTGATAAAATTTAACACCTTAAATGTGGATGGAGTTATTACTGACAGATTACATCAAGTAAAATGTCTGGGCACATTTTTAGATGATAAACTAAACTGGAAAGCACACGTAAATTATCTTTGCCAAAAACTAAACAAAATTCAATGTGCTTTCAAGTTTATAAAAAAAAAATTAGTACCAAAGCAACATAAATGTCAACTATATTGTGCATATCATTATTCTCAAATCAGCTGTGGGATTATAGCTGATGGCACAGCTGCAAAATCAAATCTGATTAAAGTCCAGAGGAGATACAAAATAAATCTTGGAAGTTTTGTGTAATAAGGATTGGATAATGCCCACAAATGACCTTCATAAGAATTGAGAATTCTCAAAAGTTGTAGACAGATATAAATGTTTTACACGAAGGCTTATCTATCAGATATTTAAACTGCCTATTAATTACTTTTAGAGGATATTTCAAAATTAGGAACGAATTTCACTACAGAGACACCAGAAATAACAGGAAACTCAATATCCCGAAAGCAAAAACAAATTACGGCTATAACTCTATCAAAGTAGTTGGTGCTAAAATATATAATCGAGTACCAGAAGATCCCCAAAACGTAGAAACAGAAGAAAAACTGAAGCAACTTGTTAAAATCTATCCAAATATTGATACTTCTTCCTACAATACTTCGAATAATTATGTTACACAGATTTCTCTTTAATAAATATTATGGTACAGGTAATTTGTGCCACCATTACACCAACCAAGCATTTCAATTTAATTTTTTATTTATTATTTTCAAATCCTTCTAAGGCATCCAGTTTAAGTTAAGCTTCCTTGCTATCTGTATCGCCGACATTTGCATGTATGCCTATATGTTAATTTTAGTAATTAAACAGATGTCACAGTTGTTATCACGAATGTGTGAATAAACTATGATCTACAATTATGGTATTATTGTAGGACAATATATATATTTTCATACAGAATGCCACGTACGTCGTCTCTCATATGCTTTAATGACAAACGTACTACACCGTTTGGGGTGGTTCTGGAATACATGCTTCGAAATATCAGATTGGTTACTCTCAACCGCGGGTTAATATGAGCTTGTTCTTTTAAAAACAAAAATCCGCCATACATTATTATTTAACATACATTAAAAAAAAAAGAAATATTCTTAATCCTCAATTACTCAAGCATCGCACAAATTCCACAAACGGCCTTAAACTTTTATATTCTCAAAGCGGCCAGTTTCAATTTTACTGGATAGAATACAAAGCCGTAACAGCTAAGTGTTATCGCTCTTTTCCAGACAAGTGACAAACAATATATTTATCTACTTTAGATGTTCTTTGTATTTAATGTATGTCCCTGAGTTTGATCCTTATTTTTAATACAATGGTAAATTATTATTATTTTTTTTTTTGCTATAAAAAGTTTTCAAATGCATTTTTTTTTCAAACTCCACGAAAGTACTTTATTGGGATTATCTTCGGCAAATATTTTTGGTTGAAACAAATGAGAACTGTAGGAAGAACGGCGAAATTTCCATTCGCATATATGTTAAAATGAAAAATAATCCACAGACGGATGTAGAATTTACTGAAGTATAGCAGGAAAATTTCTGCTAAAATGTGAAATGTGTATTGTAATGCTTATATTAGTAACAGCCTAGTATAGGTCATTGGAGTTTAGAAGATTAATAGCAACCAAATGGCTGCAGTTATTCTGGTATGATTAGCAAGAACACGGTAAACAGGTAAAACGACTATATATGCATGGGAGTATACGGAACGAACAATTTCGTGTTCCACTGTGCGCTCCACTCTCTTCACATGCGAATAGCCAGCGCAAAAAACTTTTAATCACAGTGACCTGAACATATTAAAGCTTTTTTTGAAGGGGGGGGGGGGGCATATTTGAAGAGTCCCAATGGCTAAAAGGTTGTTTGTTTTTTTTACCCGGTTATGGTGCAGAAATAAAACCCCCAAGAAAACACACCAGGTGGACGGTTGGCAGCCTTTTATACGCATTTTTTTTTAAATTTG
>JAAUYG010209384.1_pt1 | contig 10518 bp, 13 predicted proteins | sample 7278091 | NCBI WGS metagenome assembly JAAUYG01 (sample SAMN14350201, study PRJNA611818) | marine sediment metagenome | isolation source: surface marine sediment (0.6m) | place: French Polynesia: Moorea | collected 2018-08
AGTTCTTTGGAAATTAGGTGCGAGGTTACAACGGACCAAACTTCTGGCCAAATTTTATTCTTTGACTGTATTTTGCTGCCAAATAAACTCAATTTTTATTCCTCGTGACCCTATAAGGAACGTTTGCCCAAAGGACAGGGCCAAAGTTCACAAGGACGTGGGTCACAAAGGTACTCACCCCCTCCATGAGCGTATCCCGGAAGCACTCGAGGGTGGCGGTCCACAGGTGGCACATCATGTGCGGGAAGGTACTCGCTTCCAGCCGCTCGTACAGGACCTGAAGGTTCGTGTCCAGGTACGCCAGCAGCGGGTCCACACTCTGCAATAGAAAACCAACAGGTGAAGAATCGTATTGTGTGATACAGGTCCGCAAAAAGCTCTTGGCAGAAAGAACCCGAATCATTTGCTTCTCCAACGCCATGCTTGACGCTCATCATGTGTTTTGATCAGCGCTGGTGTGTCTTTTGCACGCATTCAGGTGCCAAAAGTTTCTCTTGCGGATTCATTTGCATTGTAGAGGTAGGAATGTGGTCGGAAAGTATATATAATGTCTTGGTGAAATTTGCACTGGTGGGGAGCAATAAACAGCAACACACGAAACTGTCAAGTTTGGAAGGGAACGGGAAGCCAGGTTAATGTGATCTAAAATAAAGAGGTGAGAGAGGATGTGTACTTGTCAGAATACTCACAGACACTTTCTCCGGGTGCCTGCGGGTGAAGTTCTGCGTGTACTTGTGGAGGTCCACCGCCATCTTGGAGGTGATTCTCTTGATCAGCAGACAGCACCGGTTCTTGATGTCCTGATTCGCACTGAAAAGTGGAGAAAGTGAGATCATTTCGTGAATTGTTTGAAAACACAACAATGAAACACAGGTTGCTTTGCAGAGTGATCAGTTTTACCTTTGTATGAGTCTTTGCAGATTGGTCAATTTTACCTTTGTATGAGTTTCTGTACGAGTCTGTGTAAAGGTTGTTAGTTTTGCCTTGGTGTTAGTCTGGGTGAAGTGGTCAATTTTACCTCTGTATGAGTCTTTGCAGGGTGGCGAGTGCCTTTCTGCCGACAGTCTCGTCCTCGTGTTTGATGGACATCCACTGGGTGACGGTCTCGAAGGCGAGTCTCTGCGGCAGCTCGGACAGGTACTCCCGCACGTGCTCCATGTTGTTCAGCGTGATGCACACCTGGGATGGAAAGCACAGCTGCTGTGTGATCAAATGCACCGTCACCTGTTGCACTGCGTGCCAAAGCTCCTCCCATGTCCAGCCCGCCATTCCATAACCTCACCTCCATTAACCATCACTAGGCCCCATCGCCTCAGATCACCAGCATCTCTCCTTGGAGACAGAGAGCCTTAGCACCTAGAGCTACCACAACCATGAATTGGCTGTGTCTACCAATAAACCATTGACAACACATCAAAGAGAGACCAAACGCCAAGCCACACTGGTGCGAAATGCGTTTTTGCTGCGAATTCCCATTTCTGTCTGTCAACATTGGTAGATCTACGAAAAGCGTGGTGAAGTGACCACAATGTTGTTGCTTTGACGGCAAGAAATCACAAAACGCATTTTGCTCCAGTGTGGTCCGAGCTGAAAGGTCTTGTTGAGGCTGAAACCAAAGTTCAGAGCTTTCTTCGCGCTCTGTCAATCTTGGGTGTCCTGACCTACTTACGTTAGAACGACATCTTTGGGAATGGAAACTCACAATTGCAATCATTGTCCTTCACAAAATTCTTGATTGGGACAGTTCGCTTTTCGCAAGGAAACGTAACGCCACAAGGCTGCCATTCATATACGTTTGCATCAAACTTCCACACAGTGCTCAGAATGAACCTCCTTCTTGGAATAATTGACCCAGACTTTTGGTTGAATCCCCAAAATAGCGTTTGCCTATGCGTTTTGCCAGACTTTTGGTTGAATCCCCAAAATAGCGCTGGCCTATGCGTTTTGCGTTTATCTGCGAAAAGTGTCCTGACGCGCTCAACTGCGAATAAGTTTGTGAACACTGTGATAGTTTTTGGCAGACAACAGCTGAGTTCCGTTTGTCTGCTGAACGCGTCCCGCGTCACTGACCTGGTCCTTGACGTCGAACTGGTTCTCCTGCTCGGCGTCGTAGTATCGGTTCTTCTCCAGAATCGTCTCGATCCGTTCCGCGTACTGACGCGCGCAGTCGCAGATAGACTGGCAAATGCAAATAAAACCAGCAGATAAAACCATGCAAAAGGCCACCCTCATTCGCAGTGAACCATGAAGAAGACCTGCTGGCCTTGGTTTTTGTGGAGACCCAAAAAAACGTTCTTTTTGACTTTCAAACCAAGTGAATTTAGGTGGCAGGATCGTTCCAAAAATTCTGAAAAAAGTTCTTGGTTCAACCTGATTTCCAACTTATTTGACAACTTACATCGGTGATTTTTGTGACGCCCAGCAGGCAGATGTCAGCAGAGCCGAAGTCTATGTGACGCCATTCCATCGTCATCTGCAGAGACACAGGCAAGGAGAAATCATTGTCAGATTTGAGATCAGAGCTGCTTAGAACTGCAGTGCACAGCAATATGGATGAAGCAACCTGAGCTGCACTCTTCAGTTACAACATTTTTATATCTTCCACTGAGATGACCTCCCTTGAGCCCAATCCACATTGGACGCGAGCACACTTTGTTCGTAAATCCATTGATGTTGCAATGCTTGCATGCAGTGTGAACACTCCCACTAAAAACGACAGGTTCCATTTCCTTTTGTTTGTACCTACGTGTCCAGTGGGGATTAGGCCTTGACTGAACCCGGATTCTGTTTGAACCCACCCCACCTCAGTGAGGGAGGGCAAGATGTCCACTGCAGCAACAGAAAACACTTTTTGCCCCCTATTCACTACTGCGGCAAATTTTGTCGCCACAAAATACACAATGCCACATAATTTTAGTCAGACAGAACCACTTACTTGCAGCAACAATTTTCGCTACAGCAGCGCGCAACCAAAATACATTGTGCAAGTGATTTCGCAGTTTGTTTGCATATGGGATATCGTGGAGATAAAATTTACCGCATGCAGGTGCGTGTACACTGAGAGGGCCTCGATTGACTGATCTTGGATCTCTGTTTTTGCCCACCTTGGTGAAGCAGGAGAGGACGTCGACGGAGGAGTTGCTGTACTTGACGGTAGCGGTGACCTGCACGACGTCGCGGTCGATCTCCAGCGCCTTGTCCGTGCGCCGGATGCACTCCTCCCGGAACGTGTGCAGCCAGAAGATGACCGTCGTCTCGAACCACGCCTGGTAGTTGGACACCGTTAGCCGGAACAACTCCCTGCAAGTACGTGTGCAGCCACATGTGTCAGAGCAGAGGACAACCACAGTGGCCTCAAACCTGATGCACAGCTGGTATAACATACACCTCGGCGGTGGCTCAGGGAAGGGACCGTAACACAAATTACCTCGTATCGTTGAATTCCGTCAACCAGAACAAATCTCCACAAGGAAAACATGTGTCTACAAATGTACAGGCACAGACGGCGTGCGGTAACCGTCAGATCACTGCTCATGAAGTTAAGCAACCGCAAGCCAGGTTGGATGGGTGACTTGGATGGGTGACTGCCTGGGTGGAGTCTATCTCAGGAAGACTGAGCACCGTGTGACCCCCAGGCTTGAGTGGCGTTCCCAACTTGGAAAGTGTTGCGCAAAGCGCATTGCACAGATTTGCCTTGACAATCAGCCTTTATCTTCCATTATCTGAGGAAAAAATACGGTGGATTGCATGTGTTGGTTTATTTGGGCCATGGCACAACCTGTTAAATAAGGCCCAAACTAATGGCGAAAAACAGATCAACACAATCTGTGTTCGAAGTGTCGAGTGTTTGTTCGTCCCCCTCGAGGCTCACCTCTCGGACACGTTGCTCTTGACCATGTTGTAGAGGTTGCGCAGCGCGAGGTACAGCTGCAGCGAGGTCTGGCTCGACTCCCGGATGTTCACGCGGTACTTCCGGTAGCGCACCTGGTACTTGTCCATGCGCTGCATCAACTCCTGGGCCTTCAGAGCCAACTGCAACATCAAACGCAGAATGAGGTCAACAGTCAATCAGGGAAATTGCAACAAAAACATCAAAGTCAGGGTCAGTACATTCAGTCTGGAACAGGGGCATTTCTCAGCGTCAACGCCGCGCAGCAATGACAAGAGAGGTTGGATGGTTGGGGATGGGGTCCTTCTTGCGTTCTGAGCCGGAGAACATCCGGAAGTGTCGTACAAGTACCTTGCTCTCGATGCTGAGCGACACAACCCGGAAGTAGTCGACGCCGACCTTGTCGAAGTACTGCGCGATGGAGTAGGTGGGCGTGATGACGGTGCAGCAGTCCTGCAGCACGTGAACCAGCTGCTTCACTTCCGGCAGCACGGGGTCGCCCTTCCCGTCTCCACGGACCGTGTCCAGCTTCGCCTGCACGAAGTCTCGCACGTCGCACTGAAAGCAAGACCAACAGAATCTGAAATGACATCTCCATGGGCTGGGCTGGATTTTCGTCAAAGGCTGCGCCAGGGGCTGTTGTTTTGGCTCAGGCTGGTCCAACACGAAGATTGATGGTCTTGTTGGGGTGCCAAGAATCACCACCAGAGAAAATGGGCATTCCCACTTCGAAATTTACACGCTGGTCACTTCCTTTGACCAGAATTGTTCCGGGATACAAAACAGTCAGATACCCCAGCAAACACATTGTGTCCCTGCTCCGGGGTGCGAATTCGCGTGGGAAGCTGTGGTTGTATCAGACAGATCATCAAGGTGTGATTTTGCGTCCTGGCTTAGCGCTAAGCCTGCAACTCTCACCTGCAGCTTGTGGATGAGGAGTTTTCCCAGTTCTTTTCTTGTCACGTCATTGTTGGGCCAGATCTGCAGACTGAGCAAGTCCACCAGCAAACTGAAACAAAATGCTAAGTTGAATGTTTCTCTCTCACCGCGCACACAAAAAGCTCTCCAAGCTTTGCACAATCATTCCACCAAAAGAATCTCATCCTCTTGAGCCTCTGGTCTGTTCTTCAAACTTTTAACATCGGATGGATGTCTTTCGGGTGAGGGACATCACAGGAGTTTCCCCTGGAAATCATCACATACAGAGGATGTAAGAAACTGATCACTGTGCTTGGGCCCTGACTGTTCAACCCAACTTACCAGACAATGCCCTTGCTTTGGTTTTCGGCGAAAAACAGGCGCCAGAATTGTAAACAAATCCTTCCGGCCAGAGGGAGGGTGGCTGGGCACTGAGACCCGTTCCACTGCAAACGGACGAGCACTGGAGCATTGAGGACAGTACCTGATTTTGTGGTTGAGAGACTCGAGTTGCAGCTCGAAGGGCGGGAAGAGCGCGGGGATGTCGGTGAGATTCTTCACGGAGAGCTCCACGAAGGCGGAAGCAGCGCGTTCAAACACGTGACCCTGAAACAACAGCAACAACAGCCAATCAGAACCCAGAACCTGGAATGCAGCTATATAATCAGTGACGAGCATGCGCAGGGACAAGAACCCAGGACGTATCCAATGAGCAAGTGGCTGTGTGCGGAGACGGATTCGGAACTTGGTCAGAGGGCTCAGACAGGACGCGTGAGCTGATTTGACCAGACACGACAGTCCAATTGCCAGACTGGCTCAACTGGTCGAATGATTTGTGTGCAAGTCCTTTGATCTCGGTTGCTTGCTTGTGATGTGGCCGGGACAACTGAGAATCTTTCTCTGGGGACCTTCTCCCTGTGTCCTCCCAAGGCTGAAGGCAGAACAGGACAAAGACCGAGAGACGACTGAAGATTCCACATCAGTATGTCAACAACTCCTTTCAGTTCCTTTTTGGCAAAATGTGTGATTTTTTTATTTTTGGAGAAAGAATATCTCAGCAGAGGGACTGAACTTTTCTGAGGTCCTGACATGGCTCACCTCTGAGTCAGTGAGGAAGGTTCCCTCGGAGAAGGACAAACTGATGTTGCTGTCGCCGTTGCTAAGGTAACCCATCTGCATGGTGATCCACTCGGTATCCACGGAGCTGATGACGCTCTTCAGAAGACGCTCTGAGATGACGCACGAGGACGTCTCTGTGGTCGCCAGCTCCAGAAGCACCGTCAGCTCCCTGCAGAAACAGAAAACAGCTCCAATGTGGTCAAAACATCCAGATGATTTGTGGGGTCCCTGTCCGAGTTTGTGCTGTGAAGGAAACTGGGAGAGGTCTCCTTTTCTTGGCTTGTTTTTGCCACAATGTTGAAATCATTTACCCTGACACTGTGCCTAAATAAGAAAATGCAGTGATCACAAAAGCGGAAAAGCAGGGACCCCCAACTCAGGTTCTTTTGTGGTTTGGGGAACAAAAGCAGCTGCCCAAATGCTGGGCCTGTTTTGGTTGCAACTGCAACAAAATCGCTGATTTGCGACAAGTAGACAATGGATTCGAATGTCCAGAAGACAAAAAGCGAATTCATTCTGGCACGATACGTTGTCTTCAATTGTGATTCCGCGCTTGATGTGTTCCATTCTGTCCAGAGATAAACACGTTTTTGACACGAAGACAAAGACTGAGGAGCCACGTTTGCGCTGCGCAACTCCACCGTCTCCAACCTCCAAAATTGTGTTCTTAATTGCTTTTGCGTTTTTTGTGTCTGTATCCTGGAAGGAACTTCAATGGGGCCATCCCTGGCTCTCAGTGTGAATTGGCCTCAATTGTAGACAACTCACGTGACTAGTTGGGAGAGTCTGTGTATCTGATGCTGGACGGCAAACTGGTCCAGGATGCTCTTGCTCGGCGACGGAATCTTGGTCAACACCTGCAGCTCAGCAGTGTCTGTGTCTGCACCAGTGTCTGTATCTTCCTCCGTCTGAAAACAGTCACGAATACAACCACTGTGATTAACCGAATACAAGACTGCCACATAAGACGTACCCCTCCTTTTGGGATGCAAAATTGGGACAAACTTTGGTTGAAAATCAAAGACAAAGTTACCCTCACACAAGATGCACCCTCACTTCTGAAGTCATTTTGGGCAAAAAGGTGCGTTTATTTGTGGGAATTACGGTAGCTGTGAACTTGAACAGCATTCAGCGATTGAACGCTGGCAGGCAGTGCATACGCTGTTCCATGCATTTGGCGTTGCTTGTACATTCAGCAGCGCACGTCTGAAGAATATGAAGGCCCTCTGTCTGCACAAAAACATGTTTTTCGTTTTCCACTTTTCAGCCAGAGAAGCTCAAAATCTGGGAAGCTTGGAAATAAATTGAGAGTTACAATTGGCCAGACTTTGGAGAAAAAGAGTCCAGACCTCGGGCATCTTGCTGAAGTGGAAGGACTGGGGGCCGCGCAGTGAGTTTTCTAATCGTGGAAACTTACCGTGGAGCTGAGTTGTATGACGGCGTGTTTGTAGATCTGGGAGACTATGGAGTGGAAATCCTCCAGCCAGCACTGGTCGCTCTCCGCACAGTCCAGCTGATCGAACCCGAACCCCTGCTGCTTGAAGGCTAGCTCCAGGCGCAGACGGCATTGACCTTGAACTTTGACCTTGCCCTTCTTGTCCTCGTAAAGGTCGAACCAGGAATCTAGTCCCGTGGCGGGGATGTCCTTCAGCGGGACCCGAAACATCCCGAGGAAATCGTCCCCGGCTTTGCCGAAATCAACCGAAGTGGTGATCTGCTTCAGCCAACTGCAAATACAAGAATTTTTTCTTTCATATCTCACGTCAGGAACACCCAGACAAGATTGCCCCAGCCTTCCTGCGGACCAATTCTGACGACTGTTCACCTGTGTGAACTGAACTTATCAAATCAGGAATGTGAAATCCTTTGAGATCCTGGCATGGGGGCATTTTGCTTGTCCAAACGTGCAATGCGTAAACACGTCCACGTCACAGACACGTTTCACCATTGGACAAGCAAAAAGTCCCTATTGGAGTTAAGTTATTTCAGGGACAAATTCAAAGTCTGGCCTCGCTAAACAAATTCTAGACTGGAGTGTTGCTTCGTCCTGAAAAGGCTCCTTCTCCCTTACCTCCTGAGACCGGTGGCTTTCTGGCTCTCCATGTACTTCATGCTGTCAGTGAGTGGCGCGCCCTCGTCATTGTCCCACAGGTACACCAACAGCTCCTCAGTCGCGACGTCCCGCACTTCACTGCAACACAACAAGGACACTGTTGTACAGTCGTCCCCGCTTAATTCCAAACTGTTATTCAGTGGATTTCCTCGAATTCCGCAGATCTTCTTGCGTTGTAGAGATAAAAGTGGAATACGCTAGCATGACTGTATCTCACTGGGTATTGCCAGAACACTGGAACTTTTTACTGTCCATTGCAATGCAGGGACAGTGATCCATTGCACTGAAGTTTCAGTGTGAGAACATGTCTCGCTCGTTTTGGTACGTTCAGGCCACAGCTGGCTTGGTCTCGTGCACAATGTTGGTTTCTGGGCAGTCATCACATGACATTGTTGGTGCTTGGACCCTCTGATTTCAGGACTTCAAAAGGCCCAGTTGAACCCCGCTTGACCATTATCTTAACCTCCAGTGTTTGTCCCAACATCATCCTTGTTATTCTGGATGTGCATGTGTATCGAAGGCCCAGTTCCACTTGAGGTGGACAATCTCCTTTCCTGCCTGATCATGCCATCCAGTGAAAGAATCTCAAAACATAATCCTGAACCCACGCCTGTTGTACTCACATCTCGAAGGCTTGGTTCCACTTGGGGTGGAGCGTTGCCTTGACGGTGTGCGTGCGGCGGAGGTCGGCGGTCGGGTCGGCGGAGGAGCGGCGCCTCCGGCTCGGGGACGGGGAGCCCGTGGGTGAGCCCTTCACACTGCTGCCCTTCCCATTCGGCTTGGCAAGGCACAACACGCAGTACGGGTCACTCAGACCTGGCGGGAAAGAGATCATTGCGAATTCAATGGCGTGTCACACATGAGAATCCGTGGCTGTTGGGATCTTTGGAGCAGTTCATACGTGGACTGTGTTTACCGTGCGTACATGTACAGTGAGACGCACGGGCGGCTGTGGGCGGTCACTTTGTCCTTTATCTCCAATGGTAGGGAATATTCCATTTGTTGCCTTCTTGTAATTGCGGATGGGATGCACAGAACACAGGTGGTATGGTTAGTAAGGACAGAGACATTGTTGGACACTTCCACGTATTATTTGAAGATTTCAGGAAAAAATGTGTTTTGAACAGACGAGGTTATGTGCAGGTATGTGTGGGAATGTGTGAGCCCTCAACCCTGCGGGCCACCACACTCTCTGTGGATTAAGATTTTCGTTCTCTCATGGTGCAACCGGTCTGAAAGTACTGGAATTGCAGCATAAAAACCACCTGTGTGGATGGGATAGTGGAGAACCACTCACCGTTCGCGTCCATGGGTCTGAGGTTCCGACCCTCCACCACGTTCACGGTGAGAACCACCGGCAGAGCAGCCGACTGAAACAAAACACGAAACTTCAGGTTCCTGAGGTTCTTACGCAAAGGATGAAACGCAAGCGTACAAGGATCCCATCCTTGAGAAAGCCTCGTAATTTGAATGGAGGAGCATGCACTCACACAGCACAGGATGGACTTACTTTGTTTGTTTGTTTGTTTTTGTTTTTTTTTTTTGTTTTTGTTTTTTTTTTTTTTGGTGGACTTTGTTTGCAATCACAACTTCAGCCATCGGGACTGCTTTTGAACAATCTGCTCAGAGGGACCAACTGAAAATGGGACCCATTGGATTTGCTGCTCATGGGCAGAAATTCTTGGTGGTGATCTCTCACATTCTATCTGATTTGTTTTGAGAATTGCGAAGAACAGCAGACATTTTTAACACCGACGTTGCAATACTTGTTGAAACCAATTGATCAGCTGACGCAAATGCAACCAACATCCGCGAACTAAAAATAGCGCCAAGGACTGAGACTTCGCAACAACGAAACTATTCGCGACAAAAATCCCCCGCAAATTCAGAAACAATAGAAGTTGCAAAGGATAAATATTTTTCTCCATGGTGGTGTCAAGAGTTGGGACCAATTCTCTCGGACTCTTATCTCTCTGTGTGACAATAACTGGGCACGTCGTGTCATGAGTACACTCCTCTGGAGTACTCTTGGTGCAATTGAGATTCTTCGGCTCTGCTTGGACATCAAAAAATGTTCTTTCTTTCATCATTAAAAAAAAGCAGAAGCACATGATTCCCCGCACATGTCTCCAGGAACGCACCAAGGGCGTTGTGTTCTTTGTGCATTTCTATTTCTGTTTCATTGATCAGTGAATTCACTTTCCCTTTTTACTGTTGTGGTGACAAGACAAAAGGTGAAAGCTAACAAACAAATCTTTTGCACACGCTCCGTCAAGGAGCTTGAAATTTTCTTCCCTGCATGGGATGGATCGGCAGTGGAGAACTTGGAAACAAATTTGGTGCAATGGTGAAAGAGGAATTAGGCCAATTCAGGACGAATTGGTGGCGACATGTTTCATGGCAATTGCTTTGACACACTCAGTGCATGTGACTGGAGCATGCGTCCCTCAAACGTCCAGGACCCACCACTCAAGGATCA
>JAAUYG010240572.1_pt1 | contig 10518 bp, 8 predicted proteins | sample 7278091 | NCBI WGS metagenome assembly JAAUYG01 (sample SAMN14350201, study PRJNA611818) | marine sediment metagenome | isolation source: surface marine sediment (0.6m) | place: French Polynesia: Moorea | collected 2018-08
GGGAAAGAAGGTTGTGTGGGCAATGACTGAAAGGAATTTTGAAAATGAAGCTGCTGCTTTACGGAGTGTTTCGGATTTTCGAAGGGTGCTGACCATTTTGGCTGACAAGTGGTGTGAGCGAATGTGCAAAAATGTCTCTGATTCTGACACAAACATGGGATGTCCAAGTTAAAAGTTGGAAATCCAGAAAAACACCACGCCCATGTTCCCACGTTCAGTTTGCTGACCGAGGTATCATGACACGACATGTGCATTCAATAAAAGAACAGAGATTATTCCAACACTTTATTTTCCGCGGCAACATTGACTTGTCTTCAACCCTGCAAGTGAAAGGGACAGATTTTGTCCGGGATATATATATGCGTCCTTTTGCATGAAGCAGAATCATCCAGATTGTGAAGCAACATTAACAAAGCCTTACACAAAGATACTTCAACGAGCAACAGAGCTCACACTGATGGATTTTTGCCAACAGGGAAATCTTCTTGTATTCCACGACAAGAAATAGATCCGCTCTGAAAATGATGCCAAATTGGCAAGACTTTTTCCTTCTCCCTGCTCCTTCTTAGACATTAGATATCAATTCTTCAGTGCTTTTAACTTTGCTTTTGGAAGTGTGAAATTTCCAATTTGGGCAGTCGCTTGCCTGTGAAGTGGTTTGCGAAATGGTGTGATATGAGCGACCTGCTTTGGCAGCTTCCTGAAAGGCTGCAAGATGTTTTAGCTCGTTGCAGAAAAGGGCTATGAAAAAGGAAGGTCATCAGGACAGAATTGTTGCATGGCATCGTGCAGCAACTCAAATCAATTGAAATAGCTTCAAACTAGTTCCATGAATGAAAAGCTCAACAGAAACGACTTTTTTCTCAACAGAAATGTTAATTCTTGGCCTGTGGGTGATTCTTTTCATAAATCGTCAACTGTCATGACACAAAACTGCTCATTGTTCGTTGTTGTGGTGAAATGTCAAGCTGTGTTTCTCTGATCTCTGTGTTCTGTGTTCTGCCCAGCACCACGAAATGCAACAGGAGACGAAGACAAAACCTCTCACTCGGGCGCCATTCACAGGCTTCCCAGTCTCATTGTTTCCAGCCGCCATTCCTGTTGATGATCATCATCTTTCCACCTTGTCTGCCATTGCTGCTTGTCTCCAGACAGTACTCGGTTGCTTTCGTGCTTATGTTGAAAAATTGGCCATGTTCCATGTGAAGTTTTCCCTTTCACCTGGCCTGTTTCCGTGCACTGCAAAACCTGTTCCGTGCACTGTGAAAACAATTTTCTCACTTCCGTGGTAAAACTTGGAGACATCAGTTCTGTTGCCTTCGGTTCCTTCACATGTGAATCAAAGACAGCATTCTTTGGACCTTTTCCCAGTTGTGTAGCATAATTGCAGGAACCATACAACGCTGCAAAGCCACTAATCCTGTGAGAATTACTGACTCCTGAAGAACTGCTTCCCGTGGGTCAGTATGTTTTTGTGAAGGCTAAATCTGCGACCTTTTGTGGGAAAAGACAAAATCATCCCTGAAATGGATTCTTCGTTGTGTTCAAAAGTTTATACTCCCAAACAAAAATGCTCCTGCAAGCTGTAGATGTCTTCTTGTCGTGCAGCTTGCCTTGATTATGTGTGTGTGTGTGTGTGTGCTTGCATGTCTGTGTGCATTTCAAAAAGATAAGCCTTTGCAAGCAATTGTCTGTCTGTGCCCCTTCCAGTTTCTCACCTTCGACACGAAAAGAGCTGAATGTGTCTGAAAAAGACAGTGCAACTTCGGGAACAGTCAAGACTACAAGTCGAAGTGACAGCAATTCCTTGTGACACATCATATTCTGGTTTGGAACAGCTTTGGCGCTTCAGTTTGTGTGGCTGCTGCTTTGAACTGACAGATTTTACCCACAATGGCTGATGCTTTTATTCCATCACTGAGTTGTGCAGTAAATTTGATACGACTTCTTATCTCATGGTCCTGAGTGGAGTGGCTGCTATTTACGGCAACCCACAGAATGTTTCATGATTGCAAGTTTGCCATGTTACACACAATGTGTTTTTTGCTTTGCAAAAAATCTCACGAAAGCCTTCACTTCTATCTTTTTTCCTTGTTTGGACAATGTTTAGTGGTGGTGACGGAAGATAATGCCACATTGTTGCCCACAGGGCATATTACAGCTGTGCCTTGCAGCGATATCATCTGTCCATCCGTCTGTCCATGGCAGGAACCCTCCCCCCCCCCCAATGTGATTACTGGGCAGCTCAGGCAATTTTAAACAACTTGTCTTCTTTTTGGCACGGGTGTCCAATTTTTTCACACCAAAAAAACTTTTGCTTTCTTTGCCATTTCAAGATGTTTCATGGCATTTTGAGTTTTTTTTTTTAGATTCTAAATAGTCAAATGTTTTTTTTCACCCCTGAAAAAAATTGAAGCAAGGCGCGACACAATGCTGCCAAGCATTCTAATTTTTTTTTCTGGACATTTTCAAAATTGTAGCTCTTTTAGGACCTCAGGACCATGACGTTTTTGGACAGACGGTCAGAAGGAACCCATGCAAACAAAAGGAATTGAATTTCTTTCTTCTTATCCTGGGTCAACATGTCACAGCCATGCAATGATTGAGAAGCCAAAGAGGTATATACCAGTCAACACTCGCCATGATACTCGCGAATATGCCACGAGAGAAAATGCAAAAAGGGAAAACAAAATGAAATTGGATGTTGGGGAATCTGTGCCAGCACAATCTAACACTCCAAAAGAATTGAGTGTTCGTTTAGCACAACACGTTTCCCGTCCTCTGGCGTCACCCCTCGTGGCAGAGCTACAATCTCGAGCAGTGACTGCTGCCTGGGCTCTTGGGCTTTCAATTCCAAAGGGTTATATTCTGCAGGAGGAGAGGGATTGTGCTCTGAAATCAAACGTGACTGCAACCAGTGGAAGGAAACTTGAAGAGGCAACTTGTGATCTCAACATCACAACAGGTTTCACTTCGGTCAGACCATTTCCCCTGGCAAACTTTAGCTTGGGCAAAAAAAAAACAATTTGCAGCATCTGGCGGCACATCACACCAAAGAATTTTTCCAACATTTGGTGCTGTTTCACGTGTTTTTCTTCAAACTTGGAGAACAACTTTTTCTTTGTTTTTCTGGTTTTGTGTGTTGTGAGAAAGCCAGTAAAACAGTCTCAAAGAAGTATGAGTGAACTGGAACCCACAAAGAATTGTCAAACAAACGAAAAGTTGCAAGACAGACAGCAATTTTACATTGATCTGCTCTTCTGATCCAACTTCTGAGGAGATTTAAAGTCAAAGTTGATTTCATATTTTTATCCTGGAACAAAGAATGCGTCTGATGTAAATGTATCAGTTTTCAAGCTTCTGGGCAGGAAATGTTGATTCCTTGTTGAGCGGGCAAAAGTAATTACAGAAGTCTTCATACGGCTCAGACTGACTCCAGCACACTTCAACAAGCACGGTCTCCGAAGCTCCAGATGGAATGCTTCGATCCATATCATTTTGGAAACAGGGAGGATTTAGACACGTAAGACCATAAGAAATTACGCTTCCAGGATGAAATAAAAATGTAAATGCTTTGAACCGTACAAACCCTGGATCACCACGGGTTCTAGAAATAGTCTCCTGAGCATAAAGTGGCATGCTTCCACGCACGCTTTCGGGGCTTTGGTGAGACTAGATAAGCCACAGAGGAAGGATGAATCCAAAGTGTGCTTTAATCTATGGCTGAAGCAGCACTGACATTAAGGTGCGTTTTTCGTCAGAATCTGCCAAACAACAGATGGGAAAAACTACAACTTTGATCAGACCAGGCTGAACCTCCACAGAAGACCAGACACATGTCTGCAAGAAAGAATCCCTTCAAAATTAGGTCATGAAATTGCGCAGATCATCAAGGGTCTCTATGTGTTTTCTGTTCCTCTCTGACAACGCTGTCCCACTGGGGGCGTTAAAAAAGCTTCAATGCAATGGTAAATGGGCGATTCCCGAGGTTGAGGCAGCTTCTGCTGCTCAGTCTCTAAAAATACTCGAACAGAAACTTAGAAAAGGAAGAACAACGCTGGTTTGAGTCAGTGTCAGATGCGATCGCTCCTGCCCTGGAAGGTCCAACTGAGAAGTCAAATCAATGAAGGTTTGATTTGCACACTGAGCACCACATTGGAGAAGCAAACCTGTCTTGGAACGCTTGGAACGCAGGTAGAAAGTGAAATGGGCCCAATTGCTTGTTCTCTGTTGGATGTTGGGTGGAAGCGTATGTGGCCTGTGAAAGCTGAATCTAAGTCTGCTGCCGTGACTTCGTGACAGGTTCAACGGCAGTTTTGGAGGCATCATGCTTCTTTTGTTGGACCAGGTTAGCTATATATGTTGTCACAAACAAAGGCAAGAACTGACGTTGCTTTGTTTTCTCCACACATTTACACACACACACACATGCACTTTCTTCTCTTTTCGCCAACACCCACCCACTGAAGGAAATAAGGCCGAAAAACAGCTGTGGCAACAAAAGTCAACATACCCTGGAAACATCTGTCACAAACAGTTTGTTTTCTGAATGTTATTATTCTGGCTTGTTTTGGCAGGTAATTGTGCATGTTGATTTTTCTCCCCGATTCAATGAGAAGCATTGTTACTGTACACAGATTATTAATCTTCTCCTGACACGCATCGATGACCTTCGGCAATATGTAGACCTTGACATTACGTGTAACAGGCAGAATGTCCCTGGGGAACATCAGTCTCACAGATAGCTTCATCCATTGCCATTTTTCACTGCAAATTATACATATCAACTCAGGAAAGATTGATGACAGTGTCTCACAAGCAATATTTTCTGGGAACTCAAGCATCTAACAGCATCGTGTGATTTTCATAAAAGCAGGGATTTTTGTTTTATGATCAAGACTGCCAGACAATTTACATTGCACCAATTATTTTTGATTTGGGCTGACGAAATTGGTAAAACAACAGCAGAACCTATTGGAACGATGCCTAATGTATCGAAAACGGTCGTGTGAAAACGAAAGTTAACCGTGGAAATCCCTTGTATGTCCTGTCCACAGATGGATGCGTCAAAGTACGCACCACTTGCGAAGAAGGACCGCGGTTTCCCCCATAATCACTGTTCTGTCTGATTTGCAGATGCCACAAGGGGCAAGGACCTCTTCTGGTTGGGTAAACAGATTCTTACGTTGAAATTGAAACATTCCCACAATGGCAAAGTGTGCTGGATTTTTATTTGGCCTTCAGACATCCTTCCCTATCTGGGCCCTGGAATGCTAAAGACTCACCCCCACCCATTCCCCCTGCAGAGAGCAACAGGTAGCTGATCACCAAGGTTCTTTCCGCCTGTGAAGCTGCTGCATACAGATGCTAATTCCTGGAATTTATTGAGTGGAGAGTTGACGCATAAATCTGGTCCGACTTCTGCGACTTTTTGCATCTCGTTATTGTGTGGCAAATTGAGATTGTATCCGATGCATCTGACGCAAGCAACAATAAATAGACGAGTATTCTCTGTGTTTTATGGTCTGCCAGTGAGGTCCAAATCTGCGCCACTCCGAATGCAAATCTCAGCCTCACCCTGTTTGGACTCAAAGTCTGCATCTGGGATTCCGCTTCTGTGCAGTTGGTAGCCGTGATGTGTGCCCGTCAAACACATCAGCAATTACGAAAGCTTTCAGTTCACATTTGTAGCGAAAATGCTCTGTTCAGGTCAAATACAGGGCGCAGGTACAATCTTCGGGCATTCTGAATGCATGTAATCCGTACTGACTTTTCAATCAGCCGATAAGAGCAGACACATCAGTGTCCTTTGGCTTATTTTGGCCAAAAATAGCAGCAGGCATCTCCTGTGGCGCGTCACGCAGCTTATCAAGTGAACTTGGTCAGTTGAAATCCAGATCATCCTGACCTTGTACCCAGGAGTCCAGTTGAAGAGTCGCCGACCTTCTAAATCCAGGGCCTGAAGCCATCAGAGCGGGATGTCCGTGTGGTGGGTGAATCACAGCGAAAGATAACAGAATGGCTTTGGCAAAACCAGACGGCCAGCTTTGACCAGTCGTCAATGTGTTCCATGGTGAACGATAAGTAACTTTTCAGGTTGGAAAGACGACACAAGACAGGTGTAGGTTTCATCCATCTGTTTGTCGAAATTTTAACGCACTACTTTTCTGTTTGTGTTTCCTGGGGAGAATGAAATCTTTCGAAAGGAGCAGACACCTTTCTCACGAAATGGAGTTGAACTCAAAAAAAATTACCTGCACACTTTGAAAGCTGCGCAAGCACGTGTTTAGGGAAAATAAACATGAAAAACATATTCATTTACCAATTAACTCTCGTGAATGGCGAGTTCCGTTTGGCCATTGACTGAGCCTACAAGCTAAGCCAGAGACTCGGAAGTTTTTCATTAATTTTGACAATGAATCACTTGGGAAAGTGACGTCATGCTGTTTGTCTCGTCCCAGGAGATCAATTTGTTAGGTAATCTCTGGATGCAGGAAAGTTTACGATGCTATTCCATCGCTTTGTCCCTGTCAGTGATTAGTAGTTTGATCATTACGTATTGATGAACTGGCAGTTGAATATGACTTCAATCTTGTAGCAGAAAATGTACACGAGAATTGATGGCCTGGTGTTCAATTGTGACATGGTTAACTCATTACAAAACAAGTGATGTCCCTTTGAACGTCATTTTTCCAAACACAGACTTTTCACACAACCCAAATTTCCAGAACTCGAACACCCCTGTTTTAACGTCACTCGTGTTCAGACACATGAGGCGACCACCAACTGGACTTGTTTCTGCTATTGTTTCTGTCTTTTTAATCCCCCCTTCCCTTTGCAATCCAGGATTTTTTGCTGGGCAGAATTGATTTGAAGAATGATTCCAGATCCTTTGCGCGGTTCATCGTCATATCCTCAGCATTTTTTCATTGTTTTTGTTTCCTTCTTGATGAACTCAACTGCCTCCAAACTTTTCGTTCTCTGGAAGGCTGGAATCTGCTCAAATTTGCTGAAACATGTGTCGCATTCTCCTGGTGGTGGTGGTGGGGGTGAAAAAACTGGACACTGCAATACAAACTGCAAATGGTTTTCTTGCAATTTGAGGACAGTTTCGGTGACTGCGTGTTGTAACGTTATGTTCGGCAAGAAACGCGTCGTAAAAAATCCATCATCCGATGAAGCGGTTGAACAACAAACATTTCTTCTTTGTTCTTATCTACTGACTTGTCAACCTTCATTGTCCCGTCAGTCACAGATGTAGACTCCTCATGAATTATTAAAAATTACATACATGTATGTGTCTGAATATTGCACGAAAATAAAGAAATGTGCTTTTTGCTTGGTCAGTGTTGATGTTTCAGAGACAAATATCTCAAATTGCAAAGGGTCTAAATGATGCACTTTGGTCCAATGTTGAGCCTTCAGCACACAAAACGATTCTCAAAAAGTCTCTTTGTGTGGATGCGGTTTTCAGCAGGCGTGTTTGCATTCTGCTGTCCATCGGAAGACTTCACAAGCTTCCTTCAAGGAGGAAAGAGCAGTGATAGGTTCATCAGGCAGACGGCTTCCTGCAGACTTGTGGAGAGGATGTCCATTTAAGTGGTGTTTGACGCAGCAGTACTCAGACCAACTCGTAGAAGTTGGTCAGAAGCACAGAATTTCACGTTTGGTGAAAGAACGTCTCGACTAGCACTCATGGCACACGTCAATAAAAACAGCCAAACATCATGCCTTCTTTCCTGTGTGCTCAAATGAGCAGACGAACGTGATGCCTCCCAATGGCCAAAAACGCATTACATTAACGCAAAAGAGACGTGAACGATCACTTGTACAGTGTGACTATCCAGTTGTGCAATCAAGTTGTGAAAAATACCAAGACGCCTCCGTTCGGGGTAGTTACTTTGGGGGATCATTCAAATGCAATCCCCCCCACAGGAAGCCAAGTCCGGCACAGGTTACACTCGGGTGTCACGCAGGGCACGTGCGCTGGGACTCTCATTGAGGATTCAATGCATTCTGGCCCTGGCAGCTCTTTGCCACAACCCAAAAGCACACAAACCAGAACTGTAGTTCCATTGGGGTTGAGCGTGCTCGGGGAACCAGAGCCCAAGCTGCCTGGGAATTTGGATGAACGATACCATTTTATCAGGCGGTGCTGAAAAAAAACAACGGCCTACAATCATGCCCAAAATTGCACAGGTGGAGATTGGGCGAGTTCGTTTCATCATCAGTTGTTCCTGTTGTTCGTCTCAAATACCAGAAAAAATAGAACTTTAGGCTTCGATACAACGAAAAATGGTTCTTTGTCAAGTTTGTTGATGGCTGGTGTTCGGCCGAGCAAGTTGTGTACCCCACAAAAACTTTTTCTGCAGTGGATATTTACTTTGAGGGTCAATTAACCGAACTTTCCTAGAAGCCGGGAAATCATTTAGGGAGTATACTGAAGAATAAGGAGGACAATGCACACATGTCTGGGCCATTTTGGTACTTTTATCAGCATTTGACGACCAGAGAAGAAAACTATGGTCACAAATGGCTTCTAGACCATGTCCATGTAGAATTCGTGAGTATCCATATATATCGGCTCTCTCTCGTCAGCAAAAATTACCTCTAAGGTTCATTTCTGAACAGATACATTCAAGTGCCACGTTTGCTCTTCTATCAAGGACGATTCTTTCAAACATCTTTTGATTCCACGCCTTATTTTCGTGTTTTCTACAAAAAAAGATTTCAATGCGAATGAAAGAACTATCTCTCTTGATTAAAAACTTCCTCATGTACTCTCTCTGTGAAAAGCTCTGCTATAAAAGAGCAATCGGATCAAATTCAATTAGTACATGCCCACGAAATCCCCAAACGGCAAAGAGGATAAAGAATCTGAGAGTCCGGCATCAATTTCTAGTGCTATTTATGGAAAGACAAGCACCTCATGTTGCGCTTGAAGGACCTACACTGTGGACTCTGAGTAATAACATGCTCTGACGTCCTGTTTACCCTCCTAGAAAGGTTTCTGCTTTGTGACTCACCAACTCGGAGAACCTCAACAATTACACATGAAGCTGGACCAAGCAGTGCTTTCTATGTTGTTGCCCCTGTTTCGTTGTTCATATATGAATTTGACGTGTCTCTCTTTTGTTGTTTTGTGTTCTTTCTCACGGAAAAAAATTTTCCCGCGTTACGTTTTTAGTTTTGGAAGAAGCTTACTCAATTTTAAGACAGACAAATGCGTGCTCTGTTTTGGTCAAAACACGATCCAAAGTTCATTCGGCAAAAGCGACACATTCGTTTGTTCGTTTGAATTGTGTTTCAAAGCTTTAGCTGGCAGCATCTGGGCAAAACGACGGCCAACAAACAAAAGGTCGAACTCTCACTTTCAGAAGATTTTTCAAAAAATTTGTCACACTTCAGCTGTGAAAAAGACCAGGTACGCACCGCTGGATCAGAACACGTCGATAGAGTAAGGCTGCCTAACCAGAGTTGGCAGTCACTGTCCCTTGGGTTGCTACAGTAGCTTAATGCTTTCAATGTCTTAATCCATACAACTCAGGACAGAGACCATACCGGCCCTATCAACTTCGTTTCTTCGCCATGCAGTTGGGAGAGATGCAACCTTGGCCCGAGATAGGTACACAGTGTTTGCAATCAAAGGGCATACGGGCACAAAAGAAAACAAGAACTGGGTTTTTTTTGATGGACCTAGTTTTTTCCTAAAGGGCCTCACTTTAACGCACAGAGAAAACTCTGTCAATCTAATCAAGTCTCTGATCTGGGTCCAGTCAGTTTTCCTTCAAACAGCCCAAACATCCTTGTGTGCAATGGATACAGGTGAGGTTCAGTCAGTTGTATTTCACACTGAAACTCGTTGTTTCTGGAGAAAGAAGAATGGCATCGGCTGTCGCTGGAGGAGGCATTCCAAACTGCCTCATCAGTGTAAACTTGCTGAGCCGCTCTGCCCTGTTTGTGACGCTAAATTGCCAACACCAGAATCAGTTTTTCTTTCTTAATCAAGGGCATGAAAAAGCAAGAAACCAAAACGGACAAAATTGCGCTGTGGCAGCCGAGTCCTCTGCCTTGGGATTCTGGGCGCAATCGGCTGCGCATTTCACGGATCTTTTTTGTCGAATTCAATTTTGCCTCATTCAAATCATTTTTTTTTCTTTTTTGGGTTGCCCGGATCGTGGTCGATGGGTTGAATTGTCACACACAACAACAGAAGTACAAAACGTCAAAACATCTGTTTCCAAACGCAACAACCCAATCAGAAGATGAAAAGAAAGAGCTAAATGAATGCACGAGGAACGTGGAAAGCTAAGCCCAGTGGATCATTGATTTCCCTGGGAAACTGCACTTGCAGCCACTCAGTAAGGTACAAAACAATCGTTAAGTTGGTTAGATCGGGGCCATCATGCTGGTTTCTCGCAGACAAAACAAATCTTTGAAGGCGCTTTTTCATCAAGCCTCATTGCATTCAACCCTCCTGATGTCAGCCCCCCCCCCTGAATGCTTTTAAAGCAGTGA
>JAAUYG010185472.1_pt1 | contig 10516 bp, 9 predicted proteins | sample 7278091 | NCBI WGS metagenome assembly JAAUYG01 (sample SAMN14350201, study PRJNA611818) | marine sediment metagenome | isolation source: surface marine sediment (0.6m) | place: French Polynesia: Moorea | collected 2018-08
ACCTTTACAAATACCATTTACCCATCAGCAGTTACCCTAAAGTTACATCTTCAATGTTTCGATGCCCCATACACAGGTCAAAACTACGACACGCACCAACATTCACTCCCTACATCGAGAAAAGCACCTTTTGGGTTTTATATTTACATGTAGTTTAATGGAATGAGAAAAACAAATAATTCCATTGGGTTGTCCTCATAAGCTCTTATGCTACTATATCCATGTACATTTTATATTTAATACTCAAAATTTCCTCAGTGCATCAAGCTAATGCCTGCCTTTAATGATCCTGCAAACATTAATAGAATACACTGTCAATGACTTTTAAAAAAGTAATTAACATAAGTGCTTATGATAGTGTCATTTTTCAGCACATGTATATTACTTTTAATCCAAATTTGTTACTCGACTGTGAACTGCATACTAGTATTACTGGTTTTACTTTCTCGGATCTGGGTTCTTGAAAGTATTTATATCTATTAAGTTTTGAGTTGGTTGCCAATTGGAGAAGTGTAATTGACTAAGAATCTGACTTCAAAACAGGCCTGCAGAATATTGCATGTCACTTTATAGTATAACACTTTCATCGAAACATTTGTCCAAATACATTTTACCTAAACACAGATTCACCTTTATCACTTTTACCCTTACACAAAAAATTCACCCAATCACATTTAACCTTACATCCTTTTGTTGGTCCAATCACAGCCAGCGCTACAAACATATAATAAATTTGCAACTGAACAAGAAACAACAACGCAGCTACATAATCTACTTGCCTGGCTTGACGTTTCAAGGCCTGGGCTTGTATGCATACATGCATGCATCATACAAAGTTTACATGCACAAAAATAGTTTAAGAACAAAACAATTGGCAAAGTATTTACATTGTGATTGTCGTACATTTCTTGATTGAGATGGTGAAACACTGTTTGTTTCATTTTCAAGTAACTGCCCATGGCAACATTGGCTAGAAATTCAGCTTTTACGCGTACTATTTTTGCATAAACACTTTTCAAGAGGCCAGGCAGCATGAGCTAAACTAGCTGAGGTATTTTGGTGGCATCTAGTACAATGTACCTAGCAAACATAACTTAATGCATACGTGGAATATACTTAACTAAATGAGCATCTAAATGTCTGCAAAAGTAGAACTTTAACGTTGACAATGTATTCACCTCTTTAAGCTTTCCTAGCCACCTAAGACGGACACTGAACAGATATACATCACATGCTATAACCACAACTACCAATACTGATTTTCAGGAAGCATTACATTAAAAGCTTTCATTCATTCATTCATTCATCTGCTCTTTCTTCCTTTCAGCCACTCATTCCTAAACCGAAATGCTTATTTTTCTCAGTGTCAAACTTGCGGCATTATTAGCAGCAACATATTCAAGTTGAAAGTACAAGGCCAACTACATGTATTCTATATTGCGCAGGCTGTCTCTGGGTAGCAGATTTCTGGCTACTTATTTCTAGCCCTTTCAGCTACTATGTCATTATACCCTGTTGTAGAAATTAAAGTCTATCAGTGTGTACTAGTCATAGTAGTCACTGATCTGCTACTCGCGTCCTCCCACCAAATCCCATATTGCACAGAGCCTCTCTGTTGCGCGTTACATCTTTCAAAGTTACACTCGGGAGAAGAAATCTAGATCCATGCAGCCAGACTTCCCCGGCTGTCTGGCTTCATTGCTCCAGGTCTCTCCATATATGGTATGGTTGGACTGGTGTCCCCAATGGCAGGGTCTGCCATCTCACGTTGCCTTGATGATGCTAGTCTTTGGGGCTCGATATATTTGTCCGCAGGCAGCATGGGCCCAGATAACATTCTGCAGTAGGCATGCAGCCTGCAATAGGTTCGCAATGGAGTCTAAGGTGCGCCTATACACAGTTGCAGTTTCGTGAGTTGTACTTCGTTTGGCGGTTCACTGTGATGCTCAACATCACATCCGCTTGAGGGTGGTTGTCAGAATTCAACAAACAGTAAGAACCCTGTTTCCCAGCAGTTTCACTCCCTCACACTGTCAATTTCAGCTAATACACACATTTGCTCCCTTCACTAAGCTAAGTTACGTCCGTGGGTAGTAATGCAGATGTGTGTGCTGGACAGGCGTACTAGAGGGCGCTGCAGGGGGCACCGGGGATGTCGTGGACTTTGGAACGGCACATGGGTACGATGAAATGTCTGAATTCATGTCTGAATGGTAAGTCTTGATCATTCGCGGGTCTCGGCCCATGCCATTTGCCGGCGGATAATGCTGCTGCTGATATTTCTGCGGCTGCAGAGGCGCATAATGATGATCGTATTGTTTCTCTGGGAGGTGAGTGGGGACCATGACTCCTGGAGAATACGCTGGCTGGGTTCCACCCAATCCCGGCGGAGGGGTTCTCTGAGAGCGTGGAGGCTTCTGTGTAGGCTGGACCGGCGGTGGCGTTGATTTTCGGCGACGCTGCAGGACGAATACGATGATGGCTATTAGAAGTACGAGGGCGGCAGCTGGTAGACCGATGATCAAACCAAACGATGGCGTGTCGAGAAACTCTTCTTCAACCTCCCCAGAAGTTCGAAGACCTGGAATATGATAAAACATAACACTCAATACTTGGAAGCACTTCTATATTTCAAACAGCAGTTCTTAGAGCAAGTTGTCAAATACAATATTATATACAAAGTATGCAGTAATGTTACTGATTGAAGAAGGTTACAGGGAGTATTATTAACCCCTTGGTGGGAAAATATCCTGAAGATATCTGAAAGGAGCAAGACAGTGAAAGTGACGCCCATTCATGATTGGTTGAAGTTTCATATGACCAGACTTGATTGGCTAAAGGGCGCATGGTGATCAAGGGTATTCATGTTAAGATTTTGTGGCGTGAAATTCTTCCTTTTCAATCTGCTCGAAGGCTTATTTTCATCTCCTTATATTTGTTTTCTAAATATCTGTTCCTTTCTTGACACAAGGTAAATATTTCCATAGAATTGGCACAGGAAGATCACAGTCTGCTTAGACCCATTTAAAATCTACAAGATCAAGCACATCGCCTATTAAAGAACACACCACCCACCCACCGCCAAGTAAATATTACTCATGGCAGAGCAAATCAGCAATGGTCAGCCCTTTGGGAAACAGTCGCTTGAAAGTCCCACCCACATAGTTACACTATTGACACAACATGCCTTTCACTTTCTGAACCTTGCTTCATATGCAGTTGCTAGATTTGGACATGAGTTGCTCAATCTGCCAAATGCTGTGTTTACCCAACATGTGAATCCAAGCCATTTTATCATTTGCTCATCCGGACTTTTTGTTGCACCTCGTTGGCATTAGCTACTTAATTGGTGCCGGCATGTCTGCGTGGAACCTTCCCATAGTAATTACTCCATGACCAATGGTCTATCAACTGTCTAAAATCAACTGAAGCAGAATTGTTTTTTATTCCTTCCTCACAATAGTCTTTCACTGTTTCCTACCAGTCCACCACCACATCATCAATTTGTTCCCCTGTATTCGTTAAATCCTGCACATTTTTGCCAATGAAGAGAACCTGTCCTCAGGCACACATTGGCTAAAGCCTGGTATTATTGGATCTTTGAAATTCTAATCACTAAACTTTTGCTCATTCCATAAAAGACTATTTCTCTTAGTTTGCTCACATTGTTGGGGTTGAAAGTGTATCATGGTACTATATATCCCAAAATAAAAGGGGATTTTATTTTCAGGCCTTATGAGAATTGAACGTACTATAAAACTAAAGTGTATAAAAACACATACCGTCCTATTAAACCCTGATGAATTCTGCCCTATTACACTGTCAAATATCATAATGGGGGGTGGGGGGTGGGGGACGGTGGGGGGAGGAGACTGGGGGTAGGACACTATTTGTTGTAGATAAGTACTTTTACAGAGAATGGCACAAAAAATGGTTTATTGCCTATTCTGTAGGTTTACACGATCCACTTCACATATGAACCCTCAGTCACATCACATGGGCCATTAGGCACTATTTTAATACATATAATCCCTCACTAAGCGTCCGCCCTCAATGCATTAAGATACAAGTTTGTGCCAAGCCAACAGTGGTGAAGCGTCATGGGGTAGTGGATGCGATGGGACTCAGTGAATCAAAGAACAGTGGCTCGAGTCTTGCAACCGCGTTCTTATATTTTTGTTTAAACTCATCTTGATCTCAAAAATAAAACAAGGTAAATCCAAAAGTAAAGTCAATTGTTTTTGTTTTGTTTAACTTCTCAAACTTACCATTTCCAGGTAAGACTGTGAGGTAAGCTCCCCTAGAGTTGTAGCCCATGGAGTTGGCCCCCCAGCAGATGTACATCCCAGCATCTCTGCTGCTCACTTTGTACAGCGTCAGTTTGTTGAGGTAGGACCCGTCCTGTCTTGTTAATACCTTCCCGGCCTTTAGGACCACGAACTGCTGGTTGTTCACTCGAATTGTCGAGTTGCCGTGCAGACTTGCCGGGTTATCCAGTCGCTTCAGCCACTGAAAGATATTTAAATATATTGAAGATAATATAGATGCTTGTATTATGATATATGTAATTTAAACAGCATCCTTTTTTAACTTTTCAAATTTTAGATGCTATTATGGCGAAAAACTTTAAGTTACACTATTTTGGTATTTTATCATTTATTATATTATTTCTCTCTTTTTTATCTATAACTTGTCTAACATTTAATTTCTAAGCTATTTTTAACATGGACAATTTTAAGAACCAAGTACTATGTACATAAATATGTGCCTTAATTGTTTCAATGAAGATAGAAGCTTTTCCCTTTACATGTAGTCTAAGATGTCCCACCAACATCAAACAACCAGAAAACCCTAAACGGTTGCATGATGACTAGGTTGTTGTTACCTTGATATGTGGCTGGGCCAGACTCCGGACTTCACAGAGAAAAGAAGCAGTTTCCCCTGCACGGACAGTAGTGTTACGGGGATGAGGGGGAACCAACATTGGTTTGGCTTTCATTGGCTCTGGAGAAATTAGAACACACCACTGTAGTAACTTTACAATTAAAGCACCACTTTAATACTGACTATATACTGGACACAACTGAAGATATTTTATTTATTTATTTGCGACGGAGGAGAAGTTCCATAGGAAACTTAACTAATGCAGTCTCCAATTCTCAGATTTTATGGAATTTCAAGAACATTTGTGCATGCAATATAGGAGTACTAGTCAGGGCTGCAGCAAAGCTTTTTGAATCACTTTCGGAAAAATTAAACCTAAGAAACCACCCAAGATATTTATCAAAGCTTGATCTGTTCAATGTGCAATGCATGAGAGGCAGCGTTTTAGATGAGCGCTTAGATTTCAGCTTCAGATCAAAAGGTGGTAAGCTTGTATCTAGTCCGAGGCACTTTCATCTTGTGCAGAAAAAAGTCCCAAAATAGATAGGTCTGTTTCGTTTCTGGCAGTCCCTCAAACACTCTCCCAAACTGCAATCAAACATTGGGATCAATTGCGTACCGACAACGTCCAGCGTATATGTGAAGTTGATAGAGCCGAGAGTGTTGTAAACCCTGCAGGTATATCGTCCCTTGTCAGCTTCTGTGAGGTGCGCGAGCCGTAACGTCCAGCGCGATCGACTTTCTTCATCGTGCTCCTCCCCATAGTCAGCGTAATCCAGAAACTGGTCTTCGCCTTGGGATTCCGCATCCAGATTTTGCTCCTGCTGGATCATGTTCCCGTTCCGGTACCAAACGATGTTGGGCAAAGGTTCACCCGACGCCTGGCACTGGAGGCGAATACTGGAGCCAATTGGACGCTCGTACGGTGACGTTGACATCTCGCCTGGGCGTACGAAATGTGGGCTCTCTGTGGGCATAAACAAATACTGAAACTGTATATAAGGTGTCAGTGAATTATATTATAGAGGAGTGAGCATCACTTTAACAGACCTATTTATTTTTTAATTTTTGAGCAATGCTTTCAGTACTGAATAGCCCTAAACAGATTTCATATGCATTCATACATTCTAGTACTAGTACACATGGCAGTACCTTTGAGCAATGATCAATCCTGGTACCGCTTACTTTTGGTCCATTGTGGTTTTATTTCTGAAAATGTGGATTGCTCTCAAATTGCTCTCAAATTCTTAAGTGAAATTCAACAACTTACGTCCAAAGCCATTGTAGTGATGTTCTACAGGCGGCTCTTCCTCAAAACTGGTGGGGATTGTCTCGTTTTCATCTAAAAAGACAGAAAAAGATAGGATTTCTTTCATATTCATATAAATATTTTGCCTGAAACGTAAAACATTCATGGTTTTTTTTTTTTTTTGCTTTTCGGAACTCTCAAGGCTGGCTGCTACATGGAAGGAAGGAGCAGGGATTTAAAAAGAACAGAGAAGTGCTACTCCCCTGACTGCTCTCTCCCTTCACTCAAGCCCATACCTCCACTTGGCACTTTCTCCACCTACCCACCTACCACCACACAGCCTTGCTAATAATCACTGGTATCATGGCAACTTTTTGTCTGTGTGTCTGTCTGTGCCCCTTAACTCTTTTCCTGGCAGGGTTGTCATAAACATTCCCCACCCCCTAGATCTTTCCAACCATCTCTCTTCTCTGTGCAGCTCGTCAAACTCACCTGCTGCCAGATGATATGCTAAGTGGGAGGCTTTTTTTTTTTCATTTCTAGTAGTTTTTCCCTTTATATTCTCTGCCCTTTTAAGGGTTAAATTTTCCAGAAGTATTTTTTGTTCTTGCAATACAATGTACATCAGAATGCCCCATATCGCAACATTGGATAATTTTGCATTTATCAAGCCTTATATACTCAAGGTACATAGAAAGCCCTGTGTTCCTTGCATCACCGGTTGCCATAATCTCAGACCTCCCAAGAGACAATGGATGGACATAAAATCTGATCCCTCCTTTCCTGTATCAAGGTCAACTGACAGCATTGATCCACGCTGGGGTAGGGGTCAATGATAAATTCCAAGTACGTGTGTATATGTAGCTATTCCATAAATCACAACAAAATCCACAGGAATTACTCCCCAACATTTCCATCTTCGGGACCTCCTGCAACGGTTGTGCAGGCCATGGGTCTACAATGTTGGGGAGAACCAACTTCTTGCAATATGCCATCCTGCTTACCACAGCTACCATTGCTCAATCAGACACATGAGGCAGTACAATGGTGGAATGGTCACAAGTGTGGTCCACTTCAAATGGAGTCACAAGTTACGCCCTGTCTTGGATAGTTTCATGATGAGTGATCCCCTGCCATTACACTACCTAGGCCCAGTTTAGCCAAAGCTTGCGCCCACCAACAGGCCAAAAAAAAGATGGTGAAATATTCTCAAGTTAAATTCAAGGTTTCCACATTCTCCTCAAATCTAGGGAAAAAGGTTAAGGAAAATTTTCTTGAATTTTCAGGCCGTCTGACTTTTCAGGTTCTTTTTCGTGTATTCATAGAGCAAGGGATTATAGGTGTCTATTATTCTTAGGCGATTAGACTTCACCACATGTATGTAAGATATATACATTGTATTTCTGAACACCACGTCTGTAACTGGCAATGCAAGTTCACCAAGAACAAAAGTCACAAGTGAAGAAGTCTCAAAGCACTGCCCTGGATTTTCACTTCGCTTTTTGAGCTTCCCTTAGTATATCTACACATGTAATTGTGAACAGCAAACTCGCAAAAAGCTGTTCCTTTGATCTCTAAATAAACTTGTCTTCTCTTAATTCTTCTTCAAAAGAACCTTTCTACTGGTGAATGCCAATTATAGGTTTGATTTACTGTTTATGTGCAAAGAACATGTAGTTAGTACCTGGGGATACTGCAGCGACTTGCCATCAGAGTATTTTTGTTACACAGTTAGGAGACTAGTTACAAGACTATAGTTAGCTTCATAGCTGGCTGAAATTAGTTTCGTATCCAGACAGTGGAAGACTATTCACATCATAATCACTGTAAATGGCTGACTAACTAAAGAAAAAAAAGCTCCCCCCCAAAAGTGCAGTTTGGGCAGCCAAGATGGTCCTTAGGTGTGCTTTATTACCCATCCCTGAAAAGAATACCTTATTATTTGCGGACATGAAATGTGTTAGCCTTCCAGCCAGACACCATTATTTCAATTTGCCAAATCTGGGAGGCAATAGAAAAATACAAAGGTTCAGCAGAAAGGTACTGTAACTAAAGGAACATAGGGAGAGGTCAGAGACCTGCCTGTAAATGAGAAACTGGGCTCCTTGTAAAAGCAGGTGTTATTAAAGGTAATTACTGCATGATTTAGCATGAATATAATCTTTGCCGCATGACCTGGTGGGGTCTTCCAGACAATTTCTACATGCCTCCTCGGAAGCCTTTGAAGTTTTACAGTTCAAACTACACACATGTTTGGCTATATATTTATATACAAGGACACTAAACATGCATTGTCCCGCCTGTGAAGGAATATAGGGCAAAGAGCAAATTATTAGAATAACCTGGCAGGGACCATCAATTTTTCACCCTTCATAAAACCAGGCATACCTTGGTTACCATATTGAGTCCAATAGTTGGCACCTTGGGGATTTGGTGTGTATGTGTGTGTGAGAGAGAGAGGTGGTGCTTTACCTGACTGTGAAGTATTACTGGGATGACATTTCATGGAAGTTTTCACCAGGAAGCCCAAGCTCTGTGCTGTACAGTTATTGTCCCAATTTCATAGCAACCAGCCTAGTGGTGACCAAACCTTAAATGGTGTCTGGGGTCAACTGGGTACAACCCAGTCAATCATGTAGGTAATGGACCCACTGGTATAGTAGGGAACTTCCAATGGTGGTTTGGGGAGTGTTTCCCCACACTATCATAATATCACAATCCGATATCATCACCACTGCCACTGAATGAACTTTTTTTCATCAGACATGGGAGAATTACTGATAGACAGTAACCACAAGCCAAGCCTCTACACATGTGTAAGAAATGATCTGCCAGTGTAATTATTTCTTCTTGCACACGAATGACTTGCATAAGTACAAGTCAGTACAAAATAGATTAAGGCACTTCCTAGAAAGGCCCATATGCAGTAACTGAGCAGGGTTTAATTCTTATGAATCAAATGAAGCCAATAATAATGACCCTTCAAGCAGCTTGTACAAGCCAAGGGGCCTGCTTGAGAGTCAACAAAAGTTTTAATTTCCACTTCTTCAAGTGACTAAACCTGTCACATCATCTGTCTTTTTGTCACAGAGTGCGACTTTTCAGCAAATAAACTTGGCACACCTCAAACACAAGTGGCGACAGAGCCAATTTGAGTCCAGCCACCTCCTATCTGATTGGTCTAGGATTTGTGACTATCGATGGAGTCCAAGTCTCCAACACTTAGAAACTCTGTCTTACCTTGCCTCCCAGACTTTGAGCATCACAATGCTGTGATCCAAATATTAGCATATTAAAACATAAACGTTCAACCTGATCCAAAACAAACCACTGCGGTGTCACTCACTCTCCAAGAACAGGCAGATTAGCAGAAGTTAATTCCCTCCTGTCTCACAGTTTAGCATAAACACTTATCCATGCCAAAGTGGAGGGGTATGGCGAGGACCCGTGTTTGGCGTTTGACGCAGGACAAAGGGGAAGACCCTGACAACAGTCGCGCCTGAGCGACACTCCAGCTGCGGATTCAAACAAACGGTGGGGTTCGACTTCAGAAGTCCGTTGCCAGTTGCGAGGGTCTTATGTCCAGCGTGGGGAGTTGGAGAATGTGATCTTGAGCAAACGGGACGGTGAGGAGGGTTCTGTTTACCCTCGGCAGTGGCCTGTTTACCTCTACCCCCCAAAGCCACCTACTGGTGTTCCAGCACTGCCCTTTGATACCCATTACAATTATCATTATTGGTGATCCAAATGAATTGAAGACAAGAGTTCTACCTGATATCCCATGCAATATCGAGGTTCAAGTTAATATCAAGCTGGCCTATAAAACCAATGTCTTCCGTGGAATGTCATGTCAATTAAATTTGGGTAGACTTCACCCCATGATGACATACATGTAGTTGCGGTCAGAAAAAAAATATTGTTCCAGTACCTAAAATAATAGTAATCAAGTATACTTTGTGCAGTACAAGTATATCAGCAGTTAAGCACTCATAGTAGGTATACACTAGTACTTAACTGCTAGTATCCCACAGTATCAGCACTTTAGCGGTAGTAGTAGTAGTAGTAGTAGTAGTAGTAGTAGTAGTAGTATTTGTAGCAATACTATTTGCAGTTGTGGTCAAAGTAGTTGTACTAGCATTTTTTTTTTTATATATGTAGTAGTAGTAATAGCAGAAGTATAATAATAATAATAATAATTTGTTACTTGATATGGCGCAATTTACAACCATACAGTTATCAAAGGCGCCGTACATATTACCCCATATAACATATCCCAGCACACCTGTACATACCAACACCTTCTCAACTCCTCAACGGAGCATACAACCCGGATTCAGGCTACAAGCCACGGGTGATCAGTGTACAATAGCTTTCTCTGTGTAT
>JAAUYG010078027.1_pt1 | contig 10515 bp, 8 predicted proteins | sample 7278091 | NCBI WGS metagenome assembly JAAUYG01 (sample SAMN14350201, study PRJNA611818) | marine sediment metagenome | isolation source: surface marine sediment (0.6m) | place: French Polynesia: Moorea | collected 2018-08
AGCACACATCTGTCTAGCAGGACAGATGAAGTATGGGTTCAAGTCCCATTCTGGCTGCACTTGGGAGATATTTTTATTTCAACCCTACCTTGTAAATATTAGAGAGGTGTACTTAGCGTGCGGGACAATTACCTTTTACCTTTACCATGTAGAACAGTAAACTGTATAAATGTATGTGTATATACCTAGAGTGCACATTGCAGGGTTGGCCTTTAGCCGGCTTAAATAGTTTATGCCAGACCGACCGGCATAAAATGGCATAAAAGCATTTATGCCACTTTACGCTGGCATATAATGGCATAAAGTGGCAGAAATTGGTTAACCCGGTATGTGGGGACTATTTATGCTGTTAACGGTTATTTATGCTGTGAAAACATGTGAAACTTTCATTGCCAAATTCCCAGTTGCTGACCTCCTCATTTAGATATACTAGTATACCAAACTGATCATTGTCTATATGTTGAGGATTGTATTACCATTTGCGGACATTTGTACCTCATGTGTATTAGAGAAATAAATGTACATAGATATGTTTACATATTCCACATTTTTCAATGCCCAATGAATGGTTCTCATCAGTTATTTAGTTTTCCATCCACCTCCCCACCCCTGTCCCCCTGGTTTGGCTGATTTATTTGTAATTGTATTTGATTCAGATATATTTACTTGTATTTGTATTTGATTCAAAATTGCTCGAAGGATATTTATTTGAATTTGTATTTGAATATATGCTGAATAATTGTATTTGTATTTGATTGAAAAACTGTAATTGATCCCAACCCTGGTTATACACCAGTCTTTTAATGAGAGATACAAAATGGTATGATCTCCCTGATTCCCCCACCCCCCTTCCCAAACTATCCACAGTGACTGTGGAGATCCATCATGATATATAAATGTGCATGAAAGAAATGATATATATTGACATACACAACATGCTTAGGCGTTTGTTATCAGGTTGTAGTTATTAATGCATTTGTTATTGCATATGTTGCAAGTGTATTGGAACAACTTATATTCCAGAGGGCACTTGGTTGCAAACAAATAGGATTTGATATTGTACTTATAAGATTAGAATTACAATAGCCACAGACGCTGTTTTAAGATCAAATGTGCTAAACACTGTCAGACTGTATTTGAGCTGGGAGCATCCCGGGGGAGCATATTCTCCGGCTAAATGTACAGTTACTTGTGATACTTGTTGTGCTTGAACACACTTCACAATAATGACTGTCTCACAATGGCAGAAGGGTTTTCACAATTTGCTATTAGGTATGAATAATATTCCCAGAAAGGGTAGGTCTTAAAGGTTTGGCTTGAAAATATCCAGGTTAGAACACACCGGTAGACTTTTGGAGAAGTATGTTCCAGAAAATCGGACCAGTAAAAACCCTTGTGGGTTTGAGCCAGAGTTGTGGGTTTGAGCCAGCTTTAGTGAACACTGTTTTTAAAAGTGATTGTGTTCCATGTACCTGCACTTGTACATGTTTGCATCTACAGGTATTTCTAGAAGTACGTTGGACTTTTTGTTTGTACTACCTTTCAATATTTAATGTATTATGTATTTATTTATTTGTAAGAAACAAAGCGCTTTTATGTGCAAGTACCCTGTTAGAACAGCACAATTTCCTAAATATGTGACAAAAATACAAGTATACGATATATAAACATGGTATAAACATAAAACAGTTAAAATATACTTTTATACAGCTTCCTAAAATCATTGACACTTTTTGCTTTTCTAAGATTACTAGGTAGGGAATTTCAGAATACAGGCACCCTGTACTCAAGAATTGCATAAAAAGATCACAATTGACATATGGCACATATAATAAATAATCTGCGGTATTTCTATTTATACGCATGTATTTATGCTTGCTGCAGGCATCAAAATATGTACTAATAAATAAGATGGGGCAATGCTGTTAACACTTTAAAAACAAGTACACTCACTTCTTTCCTTTAAGTTCATTAATCCTAGCAGTTTTAATAACTCAGATAATTGTGGCAGCTCTATTCATAATATGTGGCATTTTTTTTAGATATTTATGTGCTGTGTTACTGTGTAACCCCATATTGTGTGCAATAGTCTACACATGGCTGAAAAAGCGGTTTTTACAAGTTAATAAAACGAGACCGAGTAATTATACAATATCATGATTAATGGCTATTATTGACACATACTGAATGCTCTCCAAGAGCATCCCACAGCCATGCATCCAAATGATTCTAGTCAGCCAAATAGAAGCCTGGAATTTTCCTATCAGGCCTGGCCTAGACTCTGCCATTGGGTCTGAAGGCCCGTCTGTGGTCATTTCAGGTCAGCCTTAGATACGGCTGCCCAGTGGCTACCTGGCTGGTACTCACTGGCCTGCTTCTTTCTACATGTAGCTCTTCTGGGTTCTTCCAGAGCTAAGACCACCTATGTGGTCAAGGCAAAAGTGGTCTTGATTCTGAGGTGATCTTCATTCGGAACAGTATAGCATTGGTGTGTGACTGTTGGTCATTCAATGACAGTGGTCTTTAGTCTAGGGTCGCCTTATTTCTGGGGTGGCCTCAAAGCATGTATCGTATAGACTTTGGTTAAGGAGGCAGCTCTAGCACTGCAGTGCATTTCGCTATACAGTAGTCGCCCTCCATATATGGTGTGTTTGCCAAAAATTGTGGCCACATTAGGGAGGTGGTCTTTGGTGAGAGGGAGAAGTAAATGCATTGATAGTACTAATAGCAGCAGCAAAAAATGTGGCCACATTAGAGAGGGTGGCCTCACTGGCCTCTGTAGAGAGTGACCTTTAAAATAGAGACCAGTATATATATATAATTTGCAGCATTTTAAATCCTTTTGTCTGATTAAAAATGCTTAAAGTTTGGCCAGAGATTCAAAGGAAGAATTACCAGGAAAAATATTAATATGCTCTATTTCCACCTTTGCGGCATTGACATTTTATTCTGCAATATTCAGGTCATTGCGCAGCACTTTTTATTCAGGATGTGCACATCTGTTCCTCAACAACTGCATTCCCTCCTGCATTACATGTCTCTGTCATTTCCATGTCATGAGCACATCCAGGCCGCCCAAATCCTCAGCTCGCACAACAATAGCCAAAACACGTGGTTATTTAACATAATTAATGTGAAGCCCTGAGCAAGGCACCCAGTGGCCCCACGCGCTGCTGGCGTGGGCATTATGTTGTGGTACTGGCTGGGGTATTAATGACTCACAAAGCCCGGTGGTTTTATGCATTGGCCAGCCCCGAACAGTGTTGACACGGACAAAAGGCTTGATGTTGCAAGGATGCTTACAAAAGCATGCATGGTCGTCTTCCCTGAAAAATATGACGAAATACACCGGGTGATTTCAGAGTACAGAGTGACTTATCAACAACGGAAGAAGGGAGGGTCAATCGGCTTTCCCAATGCTAACTGCCACGGTGTGCGGCATAGGCGGGCGGAAGCACTGTAATCAGCTGATCGTTGATGTTTTCAGCGTGCATGTAGATCTGTAGGCAAGTGGTAGGGTGCTTTATGGTCAAGGCAAGGCAAGCATTGGACATATAACCATAACTATACGTGCTGCTGATCAGAAGATCTCATTCCTGATTCAGAGTCGGATCAAGTGACTCATGCACATTGTCATGTTTCACATATACTGTGTTCATCACAACAAACCCTCCTTCAGCTGTCACGGCTAGGCGCGACTACACGTGTCGCTATCAGTATATGGACTTTAGTATAATCATTAATATCTCACCTTATGCATGGCAATCAGCGATGACAGATCAGTTGTGACAGTTCAGTTTATTTTGTGTCATCTCTTTTCTTCAAATACCAAACCCAGAGGACCACCCCAGCATAACACTGGTTGACAATCGTTATGGATACTGACATTCTGTTTGAGGTAGGCCGATTCTTAAGGGTTACACGTCTGTATACTTATCACCTTGCTACCTTCATAATATTAAGTAATTAGCCAGATCCTTATTATCCTAGCCATTAAGTTATGTATATGTACACTGTACAGTATATGTGTGGATAAGTGACTGTCCTTTTTTTCTATAATTTTATTTTCAGTGTGAAATCTTTTGAGATTCTATATAATTTTATCAATTTATTGTCAATATATTATATACATATATGTAGCACTGACTTGGGACCCCCCCCCCTATTTTATGACACCTTATTTTAAGGCCATCTGTGGTTTTCATTTAAAGGCTACATGATTAACCAAAATGACAATATTTTTATGCTATAAGCCTAAGACTACCCACTATTAAAACGGGACCATATTTGATTGGTCATGTGAGAGTGGTCTTGAAATAAGGACCCTACCTTATTGTGTAGATCATGGTGCTCCTTTATCCTGAATTGATTTCTTTTATTAACCTTATATTTGCATGTGTATTTCCTATAAAATTCTGGCATGAAAACACCAAAATGAGTATATCAGAGTCTATGTGTGATGAAACGTGATGCGATGGTGCATACAAGTTGCAGACACATTACAATACTCACAATACTTATGCCATAAATTCTTTAATTTTCCAATCAAAGCTGTTTTTACCATACATGGAGCCATATATTGGTGACCGTCAGATCCAGGGTGTACATTCCCCAAACTGATCTGACCTACTTGTCCCGCTCCACCAATATGAAGGTGTAGACAAGTCAAGGTATATATACGGTATATAAATATAAATGTCTGCCCAGGCCCCAGGGACTGGTTGCTAAATTGAGGTTTGCTGATGTGTCCTGAAACAAAGGCAGAAGAGGTTGCTGCATTTAGATAAGCAATACCACATCCAGGTTCTAGGTACAAACAGTTCTTGAACATATTTGTTTAATTTGTACCTTGGTAGTGTTGTTGATATACACATACAGTGGTCCCTTTGATTTAAGACCCTTCCAGTTTAAGACCTCCCTCTATTCAAGACCGCCCATTTGTGGTGACATATTTTCAGTACATGTATAAATATCCCTCCATTTTTAGACCGTCTTCAATCATGTCAATTTAAGACACATTTTTTGGCTGAACAAGTGTTCTTAAAATCCATGGATGGCTGTACATGCTTGCAGGTTATTGTATTAACTACTAAGTCATTTAACAATTGTTTGCTGCAATTATATCCCATATACAGTGGTCCCTCTATTTTAAGACCACCTGTGAAACCAAGAAAATGTGGTCTTATATAGCAGGTGGTCTTAAAATAAAGGTCATGTAACACAGAAAATTGGCCTTTGGGACCAAATCAAGCGGTCTTATAATCAAGGTAGGTCTTAAAATAGAGGGTTGTAAAATAGAGGGACTACTGTACTACCGTAGTACTCTGTTCAGCCCTGTTAACAGGAGCCAGTACTGTGAGTCACATTATTTATTACACCATATAGTGACAGTGGTCCCAGTATTTTAAGACCACCTGTCCAGGCAGAAAAAGACGGCCTTGCGTTAAAGGTGGTCGTAGAAATGGGAAGAACTTTATATTGAACATATAATGTGTCATTGACGCCTTAATATGAGAACAACGTGTGGCGGTACACTTTCATGAAGTCCCCAATGTGGGTCTTCTGGACAGGTTTGTGTGTTGAGGAAATTTTGTCTTGTTTACACATGGATCATGCCAGTGTTATCACCTATGTTATGCTAGTGTCACAGATTTCACTCGAAGTTTTCAGTCTCGATAGCTTTTACAACCAGTTGACAGTCATACCGGTACATTCTGCAGGACCCTTTTGTAATGTGATCACCTATTATGTCTTGATAAAATAAAAAAAAAACTCCTATGCACACACTGATATGCCCACTAAGTAATAACTCGTATATACACACACTGGTATATAAGCGTGCAGCAAATATTATGTGATTTTTTGTTGTGCAACTCATGCCATCCACTTGAATGTTTCTGATATGGACATCCCAAAGTACAGTACAGCTCTGGTAGTAAGCACTCCTGCAGTTATGATGACACATGCTGGTAATCTATACCGTCAGGTAGAGTACATGCACCAATTAGCTAGTAGGGGCACTCCCGCACCATATGCACCAATCACCAGAGCTGTTGATTTGCCACACCACCAGGTCGGCCCACAATGCACTTGTACATAAAACAGACAACATTTCCTGGAAGCTTCATTTCTGGGCGAGAAGCAACTGGTCCCAGAACGCAACAAGCATAAAGCACTTTCCACACAATGCTGGTATTTGTTTCATAAAACTTAAACATGCCTCAGCAGTAGCCTAGCAGGTTTTGGTAAAGACACCTTTACGCTTTATGAAACAGATGCATGACTTACATGTGCTTTCAGAGCAAAACGGCGGGGCCTATATTCTAGAATAAAAAAAACACAGATTTAGGTTAATTGATATCTTTGGCAACCATTGTCTTTTCCATGCTTGAGCTCAATTTGGGCCCTCAGATTTTTGTGGAAACCATCCCCCAAGGGTAAAAGATAATCTTGTTTCATCACTGCTGTGTGGCGCTGTGCCAGTGGCCATGCACTTCACCCACTTAGGTTACTTAGAATTGTAGAGCGCCAAAGTATTGGTTTGTACTTTCTGGGTCAGCCGGATATAAATAAAACAAATTAGCATTAATCAAATAAGAACAGCTGGCCCTCGCAAGCCCTGCGACCCAGCTGTTTCCTGATCAGCTGACACTCGGTTAATTAACAAGCAAATTGAGGGCACCAAGCATATACATAATATGCATAAAATCCATTGGCTGATCAATATACAACTTACATATTAAAGTGCAATGTACTTGTTGGCAAAAGAAAAACAGAATCAATTTATTGATAGAATGCTTCAAACCATGATCTACTACCAGTTACTACGCTATGGCACAACCAGGGTAGCCTAAATTTCTGTAAAGGCTTTCTGGAAACTCAGAAACAGTTACTTGCACAAGAATTGCAGTCTTGGAAATATTATTATATGCAAATTTTTACAGTATTGTAACATAGTCCACCCTGATACTACTGGTATCTTTTGCCGGTAAGAAAGAGGCAAGTCCAGCAAAATTTCCATTGATACATGTAAATTGTAAGTCAAGTAGTGTAGTTTTATCATGTGTTTATTTATGAACACCATCAATTGTACACATCTCTTTGTACATGTATTATGTTTTATGCACCAGATAATTGCCATTGTGAAATGTTATCCGATCTTGTCTGTTTACATTCCACAAAAATGCCTTTTGACCAAATTACTCCGGAACTGCTTTTGCTTGAGTGCCGATTCTGATATATTGTTTGAATAAGAGTGAGCAATGCACACCAATGGTCCAACTGTTGATAAGATTTGGGGACAACTTGTTTTCTCGATACTAACAACGACAACTTCATATTATTCTGTCTCTTGGGTACACATAACCTTATTAGGTGTGGAACACAAAGAGTCATGGACTCATGGATAAACATTTCGCAAAAGTAACACCATAGTCCAAGGCCATGAGTGATTTGATTCTATTTGTGTTCCAATTAATTATGATAACAGTGGAACCATTTAACCCAGATATTTTACCTTTTGGGAAAAGGGCTCATATATAGGCAGGTATATCTGTTTGACTTAGCTTAGACATGTTCAGTATGGTGTTATATGACTTTGTGTGAAGTTGAATCCTTGCCATAAAAGATGTTCCATGCATGATGCTTTTCATCAAGTATATAAATTTGTATACTTTGTTCGTGAAAACTGTTACAATTTATCTATATATGTTACCCATGTATAAGTTGCCCAAAGTTACAATTTATATGTATGTTACCCATGTATATACAATATTAAATGTGATCATTCATCTGAATGCACGATCTAAGTTTGTGTGTTTTTTGTTTTAATTCGCAGAATGCATTGCTGAGGTGCAATACCAACATGCCACCACCATGGTCACTGCGAGTTCTTCGGTCCTTCAACCTCCAGCTTGCAGGCCTGTATCAGTACTTCCATCTGATATTCGGCACTGCTGCCTACCAACCTCAGCAGCCGACAGAGGACACAGTTCGCATCGCCCAGTCCCTGCTCCGCTTACTGGAGGAGAGAGAAGAGAGTGGCCAACGTGGCAGCGCACAATGTTTCAGCATTGTGAGTCAGTTAATCAAGCAGTGCTCTGATCTTGACTCATTGCTTCAGGTCACCAACAGCCATGGTTACAACGTTCTGCAAGTTGCGGTACTCAACAACGATCGTCTCTTTTTGAAAGTCTTGGTGTCCGAAGGATGTGACCTAAATCGCGGCAAATGCAGCTTGCCTCTGCATCTGGCATGCAGGCTCGGGAACTTGGATTTGGTGAAGTTCCTGTTGCAAGAAGGTGCCAGGCATAACATCGAGATAGGGATGTGCTACCCTAAATCCCATGTCCCAGTACGGCATGTGCCATCGAGGTTTCACTTCCTCGAGACAGACATCTACACCTGTGATAGTGACCACCTCCTCCCGTTGATGTACGCCATACATGAGGATCACGTGGATGTGGTGAAATGCCTCATGGAAGCAGGAGATGCAAAGTGCACATGGCCGTACCGCAGACAGCCGTTGCACTTTGCCTGCAAACATGGTGCCTGCCAGAGCATGAAATATCTAACGGTACGCTGTGCAGATGAAATCAACGATCCAGACGAGGAGGGATGTACACCTCTGCTACATGGAGTGAAGTGGGGGAGATCATTTGTACAGTACCTGGTGGAGGCTGGAGCACATGTCCATGCAGCTAACAGCAAAGGCCATACAGCTCTTCACTTGCTGTATAGCCACATACAGGACCCGATGGAGCTCTATCCAACCACACGCTTCCTACTGGGTTCGGGGCTCGAGGCTGATATCAACCATGTGGACAGTGAAGGAAACTCCCCATTACACATTTTAGTGTCTCAACTGAACTGTATAGTGGACTCGTTTCCCCATGGTAGCGGTCCGCCTCCCAGTCAGGATCAGTTCGACCAGCATGTCCTAGATACTCTGGAGTTACTGTTAATGCACAACTGCGACCCGAACCTGGTCAACACCAGTGGTGTCACTGCCATCCACAAACTGTTGCTCACTTTCGACTTCGTCATAAGTAATGACCCGACTGGGATTACGTTTGAGACTCTGCCAGTGAGGGAAAAGTACAAGACAGATTTTGATGTGCTGTATAGAGCTATGCAAGTGTTACTGAAACATGGGGCATCTCCTAACATGACGACAGGTGCGGGAAGGACACCCATGATCATGTTACTGCATACCATGCTGAATGTAGACCCACAGAAACTTGCACAGTTCACTAAGGGGTTCCTTCGTTGCCTGTCCCTTCTCTGTGACTGGGGCACCGACCCCAGTGCTGCCTTGCCCACCCACATCACCACCGTCATCTCCCTCTGCAAATTCGGACACAAGTGCTTGTCTCTAAGAGATGAGGAAATTAAGCAGATAATGGCAGTATTCCTACATGATGTTGTCACCCTCCTCCTGGCGAACGGTTTGAATCCAAACCATCAAAGCTGGCAGAGGAAGCGTGAGGTGGAAGGCGACAGTGGGAACATCTTGGTGGAACTCGTCAAGCTGGCTCAGTTCATCCGGCACCCCGGCGACCTTCGCTTCATTCAGTCCTGGTTGTTGACTGCCTTACAGTGGGGGGCTGACCCTGATCTAGAACCCTACCCCTCAGACAGCATCATCTGCACATCCCAGAGTAACATTTATCTCAAACCCAAGGCCACGCAGCCCGTCAACCAGTACCTTTTCCAGATCCAAGATCTCAGAGATGTGTACGAAGGAGGTCACGCGGAAAAGGTGCTGGAGCTCTTTCATGCCACCATGGACCATGTCATGTTGTACCAGTGCCTTAACAACGCCAGGCACATCTCGCGTTTCGATCCCAGTTCCACGAGGACTCCGAGCAGCAGTTTTATATTCATGATCAACAATCGCCTCACAAAACCCCGCTCACTGAAGGAAATCGCCCGGGTCGCTATTTATAAAGCTCTGGACAGGAAGTTGGTTTGCCGTGTGGAACACTTGCCACTGCCGACGGCCATGAAGGACTACATTCTGAACGTGGAGGAATGAGCTACTGACAGGGCGGACCACACTACCGTGTGTACATGTTGTACTGGTAGCAGAGGATGACTTTTTCTGGAAGTCGTATTATGTACGATGTAGGTAGTGACTAGAAACCTGGTCCAAACACAGTTCCAAGTTCACTGCGGGACAGCACAATGTAAAGTTATGTGCTCTTCGAGAATTTACAGAACAGGGCTCTGCTTCCAGAAAAATCTTAAGTCACGAACTGACTTTATGCCTGGAAAAGACATTGGTTGTGAAGGTGATTAGTGAATTTAGATCCCCTCCAGACTTAAGATTTTTCTAGAAACTAGCTTGTATAATATATGTAATTGCATGAATTATGCAGGCTGTACATTATACAAAAAAAAAAAAAAATAGTTAAAGAGGTCTACTGGATGATTGGGCTGTTCTTATAGTATAAATTAGATAAACTGCCGAAATTCTGCATATTGTGCATGAACTAAGTACATTTTGTACTTCAC
>JAAUYG010135787.1_pt1 | contig 10515 bp, 6 predicted proteins | sample 7278091 | NCBI WGS metagenome assembly JAAUYG01 (sample SAMN14350201, study PRJNA611818) | marine sediment metagenome | isolation source: surface marine sediment (0.6m) | place: French Polynesia: Moorea | collected 2018-08
GATACAACTCTCACAAGACAGCCACAAATATGCATACATACCCCTACATTTCAAATGTTATGACTTGAGGTCTCCCAAATTCGGTAGCATTCCGCAATAAATTTTCCAAAACTAAAATGAGTATTTGTTTTCTTAGTTCCAAATAAATCTCTTATGCTCTCGGAATCCTCCAATAGTGGTATGGTCGTTCAATTCTAAATATCAAATAAAGTTTGACCGAAGAGCTTTATATCCCTCGCAGTGGCATAGAAAATGAATTTCATCTTTGATGTCACCTGTTCGACATACCATGCAATGCCTTTCATCAGCTGGTTTAGGGTGAGGTTTAGTATACCGTCCTCTCTCATTATTGTGCATAAGGAATTAATATTTATTGTGCATAAGGAATTAGTTTTAGTCCTGTAAAAGATCGATTATTGCGCTCAAGCATGGACCGAATCTGACAATACACAGTGAGTAAGTTCATGTAAAAGCTGTGCATGTAGAGTATGACTGCAGGTAAACACAGAAGCCAGTGGTACAGAGGCTGATGTGGAGTTTGTGGAGATTCTCACAATAAACACAGATCATGGGTGCATGAATACTGGGTGGTATTACAAGACAAAATGTATAGTATTTTGGCACTAAGACTTGTATATAAGATAGTCTCATCAAGCAGGAGCGTGACTGTCATGGCAGATTTAGTAAGCCTTGTAAATACAATATCTGGTAATTACCAAGCTAATATATGAGATTCGTGGAATGGTACCGTGCCACAGCCCATCCACTGAACAACTTGTGCCAGCATTTCAGGACAAATTTACCACTTTGAGCCGGTAAATACAAGAACACGAGACCTATTCAGTGCACTATCAGTATATCCTATGTTAGCAACATGCTAGAGTGATGCTGTTAATTTTACTGTTATTTTGTAAGGATCTGCTGCAACAGCTCAACATTCTAATAAGTTATGACTAGATCAATGTAAAAGTCTTACAGTTTAACAAACGTGCAAAACATTCCACAGCATCAACCAGTGTAATAATTTACACTATACGCCGGCTTCAGTTCAAGGCAACAACAAACATACAAATAATGTAACAGATTGTAAAATAAAAATATTGACCAATGTATACTGACCAGTCAACCATGAACACTTAACATTATGGGTATTTTCAATAACATAAAATATACCATATTGCTCTCACTGAACTGAATAGAACAAGCTTGGAGACATGGAAATTCAGGAAACACCTATCAAATGTTCTGTTGGTAGTATATGTATGTAAAACAGTATTAACAACCAAAAGCAGAAAAATGCTATGTCACTATTACAGTTAATACAGGTGTTGTGCCCAGTCCTTCTACAGTAGCTGCGGTCAGTCTTTAACACTTTATATATATAATTTATAACAACTGGTATGAAACTGATGGATTGACTTCAGAACTAACCAATTACAAGCACTAGTATGGCTACATCATATAGCAACAGCCAAGCACAGTAAAGCCGGGTGATGTCAAGCCTGGCTAATATTACCCCCCAGACATATAACAGAGGTCTGCAGATTGTTTAACATCAGATACTAAGTAATATAACCTGCTAACAGAAGAAAATAATATCAGTCATATTAACATTATATATTTCTAACAAATGCGCAAAGTCGAGCATAAAAAAGATATGCTACAAGACCAATGAGTAAACATAAGTTATCATTGACAGATCATTGCCAGAAAAAAGTCCCACACAAACACATTCAAACTGATGTAATATATCGGTAATGAATATAATGATACATGTATAAGCAATTAGTGACACCCTAGACACCTTGAACTGGGCCTACCCAGTGTACACATATACCGTACACAGAGAACACAGGATATAATGTATTATAATAATGCATACATTCTGTTGTAAACCATCAAGTGTAGAGATTCATACAATTGAAAGACAGAAGTGCCAATAATAGTCCAACAATAACAACACTTCTGGGATATAAACCGAGTACTGAAACTGAGTGGCACAATTAACCAAGGTTCCACAAGACAACTTTGTACCTCCAAGGTATTGCTTCATAATAAATTTGTTTTTTTCAACCTGTGAAAAATACTTGAAAGTTATGGACAGGGAACATTCAATGGAATTTGGTGAAGTGTAAACTTAAATACTGACAGTATAGGCAGACAGTACCAGTACCAGAACACAGACAAGATGCCGTATGACAATATTAATGTCACCTCTGGACGGATCTGTCTCCACAAGGCTAGTTTAGGACTTTTTTGTTTCTGTGACATCATAACAGCAATGTGACATCATAACAGCAATGTGACATCATAACAGCAATGTGACATTATAAGTAACAGCAATGTGACTAGAAAACTAAAGGAACTTCAGTGAGGAAACAGAATTAGTCAACAGAAGGATTTGATTGGTGACCACTTCTTTAAAATTATACTTTCTCCCTAGACTTTGTGCACAAGATTCTTCAGAATACTCAACATGACATCTGGATTGACATAGCTCAGAAATCCTCCAGAGTTACTCCAGATTTCCCCAGCTGCTAAGTCAACCGTGTCTGGTTTATGATATGTCACTTGACACTGAGCAAGCATACGTTTCAGATTTTCCTCACTCTCTGTGCTGGATTCCTGCATCATAGAAAGCGCTCTGCGACAATCAAGCAACCCGCCACCTAATGACCGCAGTAAGGCGTGGGGGGAACAGGTGTCCCACTTGTAAGTAAAAGACTTAGTGGTGACATACCCTTGAACTATCTGGTCAATGACACATAGTAGCTTATAGCCAGCACCATTGGCTGAAATCAGCTCAAAGTTTGGCTGCAGTGCGGTTTTTACCTGCTGAGATTCGCTGCCGCTGACAACCAGACGTCTAACCACAGAACTTGGGTTACTTGACAGAGAGGGAGAGTGCGCCCTGTAGTCACCATAGGCTACACCCCATATACTGCGACCCGTCCACCTGCAACAACAATACAACTCAGCAACAGGTTTGGAAATGGTTGTTGTCATGTTGATCACTAATTAATATCCATTATTTTATGGGTAAGAAATTGGTTGGTCATAACAGCTGAAGCCAAATATCCAAGGAAAATCACAAGATTACAGCTTTGTATGATTTTCAAGTCTTCACTGGTAAAGCTTATTACATGTACACTGTATTTATTCACACATCCCAGACCACCTTTATTCGGATTAATTTCCATGACTATCATCCCAGTGTTGATACATGGAAATAATGAAACGATGCAGTTGTCCTAATACATCACAAACAATACCTGAATACAGGTCTTGTACTATACAACATGCATGTTGGTGGTGATTAAGAAGCCTGCGGTTTTCTCCACCATATGGCAGAACAGTACTACTGACAACTGGTGGTTCATGGCTCTCCATTCATAGAACACCATTGTATATATCATTTGGTTCTCTTATTAGCATGCTATTATTTTTAAGCATGTAGGCCAACAACCAATTGAGTTACCTGAATGACCAACACTTTAATTTTGTAATACACATGTACATCTCGATGTATAAATTTGTATACAGCAGTCCTCTTCTAATAAGGCCACCCTATTTGCCAAGAAATTGTGGCCACATTAAAAATGTGGCCTTTGGTGAGAGGGAGAAGTGAATGCATTTCATAGTAGTAGCACCAGAAATTTGTGGCCACATTAGAGAGGGTGGCCTCTGTTGAGAGTGGCCACTAAGAGAGGGACCAGTGCAGTCACTGAACACATTGAAAGTGTAATCTTTATTCAGTCTAATTCTAACATGTCTGCTCATTGCTCTATTGTGGCTTTAGGTCAAAATACATTAGTGTAGAACTGGGCATTATAACATACTGCCTCTCTGCGTACCTTCCCTGCTGAGGATCATGATTGTGAAAAGGTTGGTTGATGACCCCAAGCACGGGCAGACCGGTGTTGCGGTGGTATGCCCCTATCAGCACTGTCACAGACTGAAGTCCTTGTTTGTACACCCCAGAGGAATGTATACAGCTGTCCTTACCCTGAACGTACTGAAACGTGGAGTCTGGAATAGACACAACAAGGCATATCAGACGTATCAGTGCTGTAGGCAGGTATTCAGAACTTAGTACAAGCATGCAGAGTTGGAGTTGTTTAAATACATAAGGCTATAAGTATTGACTTACTTCAAATTCTTAGCCAATCACATTGCTAGAATTGTTGACTTTAAGTGAAACCTTAGACTTAAGTATTCTTAACTCCAGCCCAGGTTTATGGCATTTTAAACAAACATACCATGCTACCTATTGCATTATATCTACTCAGATTGTCTATGGTATGACGGAACTGCAGTATATGTATAAAATAGTGATAAGGGGAAAAACTCCCCAACACCTCCACACTTCTAGTGTAATTGCTAATGCTGACGTTTGATTTCATGAGCACATGAAGTAATAACTATTGTATATACCAGAATATGTTGTTTTATTAGAAACCTGAAGTTACAGGAGTACTAGCCCATGGGATTTGTTTTTACTTTAGGAAGGAGGCTAGAACCAAGCATTCCAGTGACTAAGATCATGCATATTCATGATCTAAAACAGAAGATCTATTAAACAGTGATATTCTAGGACAAAAACAATATACATGCACCACACCAATAGGATCTGTCCACAAGCCAATGGCTTCATCTGGGATATCGACTTCCATGGCTGTAGCATTGTCTTCCAGTGCTATCTCCACCCTTTGATGGACCAAGAAGGCCAACAGTTGGGCAGCCTGCTGATTACCATTCAAGACTCGAGCTGGAAATTGGAAACCTTACTCTCAATCAACAAATAGGGTTTTCAGAATTTTGGCAATCATGTAAACCTTAAAATTGTATCTGTGGTAAAAAGACTAGACTTGTAAAAATTCACACATAGCAACATTATATACAACTGGCTTTTAGTATGGTTCAAACCCTATATTAACTATCACATTGATCAATAGTTGTACATATCATACAATAATTAAGTTGCATTAGCTCAATAAAACATATCGAGTGGCTAGTGATACCTAAAAATTACATCCTGCAAATATAGCTACAGCGTTTCTCCATTTACTAATCTGGATTACACTACAGGCATATATATAGAGAGAGAGAACAGCTACAGCATGGTAAGTGTCAAGTGTAGGTAGATAAGAAATGCTCACTCAGCAGTTCAGCAGTTTTATCTGTTGAGTCCTGCACCACAAGTTCAATGGTTTCCCCAAGTTGGTTAGTAAAGCAGTTGCTCTCTTCACCATGAATGTTACCTTCCAGCTTAGGAAACTGGCAAGAATACAAAATTAGGCATAGGAACATGATGAAACATATACCTGAGGCATAATATTAGTTTTCCAAATTTGTTTTTTAAATATCAAATTTAAGGCTGCATTCAGTGACCAAAATATCTCATCATTGATCTTGTAACTATATAACATATATCCATTTACACTGAAAGGAAGGGTAAAGTAATGCAACAGTATAAATATTAGAATATAAGCTATAGGATTGTTGTGTTACATTCCTTGTCCTTTTACTAAATGGTCTCGTCTTTGAACCAAATATTTTTCACCTGAATATATGTAACATGTATAGAGCTTCAGTACAGTTCCCCTACCCTTTTCAATAAATCGTGGCGTACAGTTTCCTGTACAAGAACATCAGCCAGAGTTTTGAAGTCATGTGCAAATTTCTGGTTTTTGTCTTCTCCAGTCTTCTCCTGGACCAGTAGATCAAACAAAGTGTGCTCAGCTCGTATTGCACGTGCTAGACATGCTGCCTTCTCCGATAAGTTGAGTGTCTCTGACAGAAGGTCCCTCAGCTTCATAGTTAGGCAGCAGTAAGAGCTCAAAGCCTCTGCTTGGGAGTTGCTGATTTGCCTAGAACAAAGACAAGACATTCTAAAACTGTGATGGCATATCTCTGGCTAATTAGAAATTCCAGTTCAGTGTTGCGCTAGAGATCATGTAAAAAAAATTACTGCCATGAACACATGATGAACTATGATTATCCAGTTGAATGCGGACATTAAAAATCATACATTAATTACTAATCAATTACAGTGGTACATGTGATTCAGAACCCCTTCATTTAAAATTACCTCCATTTTAAGACTGGATGTCAGTGATACGTTACCACTCTTATAATTTCAGTGTAATCATCCCCATATCCCAAGACCACCTTCAATTTTAGACCACATTTTTTCTGACCAACTGGATGATCTTAAAACGCAGGGACCACCATTTTGTTAAACACACAATATTACTACTCATGAAATGTTCATTTACATTTTGGCCGATATTTATAACAGTTGATTGCGTCTCAATTAACACAGACAGATATAATAATTTTCATGACTTGAAGTTGAAACGTGCTTGCTTACCAGGGCTTTCACAGTTTCAGTGTCACTGCCAAGCTACAAGGCAGTGTCAAGTAAGTCGCAAAGCGTAAAACTGCTCGCAGCCTTCAGGGACACTTCCAGGCACAGTGGATGAGTGCGCACTATCAAGTACCAGACTAACAATCAGATTATCATGACCTTATTGATTTGACAGAACTGCTAGCCAGTGGTGATCACTGACACTGTGATGGGCGTGTCTTCAACTTCAAGGCTTCACTGCTCCACAGCGTTTCTACGTATCATAAACGATGTGTTTTTCATTCTTTAACGTGGTTTGAACATTAAAAATTCTAACATAATCAACCATAATTGTTAGTGTGTTACAATTTAAACGTGTTTTTACTGTTTAAAATAGCCTTTTTGTCATTTCGGCTTACCAGCAGCTGACCAGCTGACCAGAGTTGTTTACATCTGCTGCTTCCCTGCTGCTGCAGCCGCCGCAGGAACCCGGCCTCCTACGTCATCGTTGTGTAGGTGTCCCACAATTCAATTCGCATGCAATATAGAACAAAATTGTATTCCAAATCCCGTCAAAAATCCTTCGACATCTTCTGTATTACGAAATATCGTATTAACACTTTTTATTCTGAAATAGAAAAGATTGTTTAGAAGTTATTTTATTCTACAGAAAGGCTCAAAGTGCCATGTTTTTGCTAAAGATGCTATATTAAACGACCCCGTAATCTGAAGCTTGTGAAAATGGCAACTGGTTAGGCCAGTGGCAGAGGATGTTGTTGCGCTATGTTGTAGGAAACCTTGTCTGGATTTCTAACAGCATGCGAATATTGCAATGTGCAAGACAGTGGAGTACTATTCCGAGGAGTATTCACGTTCTTCCTTTATCTGAATGTATGTTGTAGACACTGGGGTCAAGGACATCCAAAGCAAGTGCTGCCATCTGCCGAGCCGAACGGATGGGTGATAATTGGACGAGTTTGGATATATTTTGCAGCGTGATGTGGGCAAACGTGGGGAAGTTTTAAATCACTACGGCTGGCCACTGCAGACATGCCAAGAGATTATCACACAGAACACAGACGTGATCACCATCGGTACCCAGATCGGAGTTATGACCCGGAGTATGACGCCAGGAATTACTCAAGGGCCGATCGTGAAAGAGCCGAGAGAGCAGAAAGGGAGAGGGAGCGAGAAAGGACTGGAGAACGGTATGACTATGCAGACTATGACCGAGGCAGCAGCAGCCGTGATTACAAAGAGAGGGAGCTTCAACAGAGCCAACATAGTTCTAGAGACGCTAGGGAAAGCGGATACTCAAAGGAGTATGGCAGCACTAGAACGTATAGTAAGCAGGAGTATTATGATTACGAGAGCCGAGAGCAGTATGATAACTCATCGAAAGCACGTACGGGTAGTGCCACTGCCAGCAATAAAGGTGATGCTTCGTACTTTGAATCACAGGACCAATTCGGAAACATGGAACGAAAAAAGACTAAAAAGAAAAAGAATAAACACAAGAGAAAACATTCCAAACTTGAGACAGATTTTGCGGACAAGAATATTAAGCGAAAGTCACTTGTAGACTATCCTGATGAGGATTCAGACTCGCAGTTGTCAGGATCACTTCCAGCCACTGGTGCAAGGAGCAGGGTATCTCCTGAGAGAGACCGAGTTCGAAGAAACGCGTCTCCGAGTTCAGCATTACAGGAATACAGGCAGCAAAAGGGTGAGGAGTATAGTGAAAGTGCACTAGAACAACGGTCACCATATGCTACAGTAAATTCAGGAAAAGGCACCTCAAATTCAAGGATTTACAAAAGTGAAAAAGAAGACCCAAGGTATTTGAAAGAGGATAAAGCTTTGAAGAAAACTAAAACTCATGGCACAAACAATGCACCTGACGTGCCCAAAGTGGATTATCAGGGTGATTCTGCCAGAAGCAAATATGGTGAACAAAGACGTAGCAAGCCTGATGCCCCTAAGTCATACAATCGGGGATACAGCCCTAGTCGTTCACCTAGTCCCAAGAAGGCAAGATATCGATCTCGCTCTCCTAGTGCTCACAGGTATGTCACATTTTCCTTACAAAGCTTTTTATAATTTAAAAGTTACGTTGCAGTCAGTAATAATAATAATATATCTTTATTCGTACTCTGGGTACAACCACAACGCTCACACACCACTTAAACGCTGCATCACATAATGGCAAACACCTTATTATATTTCATGGGTCATAAGCTGAGGCATTTTCAACGGCATCATCCCGTGACGGGTTTCAAACCCGAACTACGGGGACATATGTCACTCTGTAATAGTAGTTTTGTACAAAACTATTGTGCAATTGTGCTAAATTAATCCGGGATAGGGTGAATTCCGTTTGACCAATTCCAAATCCAATTCCTTTTGACCAATTACAATTACAATTCCACTGGAAAATTCATTGTAATTGTAATTGGTCAATTTAGGAATTGGATTTGGAATACAGTGATCAATAAAAGTGGCTTTATACGTGTTATACTTTGAAGCTGTTCAAATGAAGAAGTATTCATAATGATGTTTTCTTCAGTGGCATTAAGACTATATGCCTTCAAAATTGACATCTGTTCCATACATGACCTGAACTGTAGACACACCAACTTGTTCCAGGGACTAGTACAGTACTCATTATACAATGTTATACACTAGTCTAGCTTGCTGTGCTGTGCTGTTTGAGTGCTTTGGTTGTATGGGCACTTCTAGTAGTACAGACCTTTAAGCAGTGAACTGCAACTTGGTTTCCCTACTTGTGGGGAGAGTTTATTTGTTATTATATTGTTAGTATTACCCTTATAGTTTATTAAACCCTGCCAGTGCTTTACATGGTGGGGTTTCTTACTTTGCGTTTGTCTGTGGACAAAATATGTCAAAAATTAATTAACCAACCAACTTCATAGGTGGGAGCCTTCCATGTGACCCAGGGAGGAAACCATTCGATTTTGAAAAAAATCTCCCTGGGGTAAGTCAGGGGTGGGGTGGGAGTCGAAATTTGGCCCTATCATAAATTGTAAGAGATAGGAGAAAATTTTTTGAGTGGCTGTATCTCCTAAACGGTGAGAGATAGACATATAGCTACTGTTCGACACTAATAGGAAGTCATATATGGGGGAGTCCAATTGCACCATTAGTTTTAACCTAGAGTGACCTCGAAAGGTCAAATTCAAGATCATTCATATTTTGAACGCAAATACAAATATATCTTGGTAAGGAGCCATGTAAGCCCATGTTGGGCAATATGTTACTATTACGGTAAACATTAATAGGAAACCATATATGAGCAGTCAAATGGCACTTTGACCAATGTCAAAGTCACCCAGATTTCAAAGCCTTATATCTCGCAAAGGAGCATAGTTAGGCCCCACATTACCATTAAACATTACTAGGAAACCATATATGGGGAGTCCAGTGGTACAGTTAAATTTCACCGTGAGTAGCCTTGAAAGGTCAAAGTCAAGGTCACTCAGATTTTTCAATTTTCATGGTAGGGGATCTGTATGGTATACACATATTTGCAAGCAGTTTATTATATACCACCATAATCTGGATGCCACAAAGAGTTTTATTGGCAGGCGAGGTTTTCCACTGTCCAAGCGGTCTTTCTTGTTTTACATGTTTTACCTAAAACATAGTCGTGATCTTATTCATTGTGCCCATGCACTAGTGCATTATGATTTAAAATTTACAGGCCTTTCCCTTGACACAACAATGATATTCTAGGTTACCAGATCATGATGGCAGCACCAAGTTTATAACAATTCTTCCAGAAATTATTGGAAAATATCTGAAATACTAAATCATTGTCACATGGCATGTAAAAATAACACATATATGTTCAAGCAAAACAACATTATTTAGATGCAGTTACATACTACCAGTTTTCAACTATTGAATTATCAATCAATCAATCTTTATTTGACTCACAGCATGTTGTACATGTGTATTGTCACATACTATTTAGTACTACAGTTATTACTAAACATATAGGATGAGAGATATAAAACAAGAAAGATGCATAGTGTAGCGTATCGGCCACTTTCCAGGTTAATGTGCCTTTATTTATCAGTTTGAGTTGCGCGCAGTACTTTACTGTGAGTGTAAACGGATAATTGATGCCACGAATGAGATCGGTA
>JAAUYG010188760.1_pt1 | contig 10515 bp, 9 predicted proteins | sample 7278091 | NCBI WGS metagenome assembly JAAUYG01 (sample SAMN14350201, study PRJNA611818) | marine sediment metagenome | isolation source: surface marine sediment (0.6m) | place: French Polynesia: Moorea | collected 2018-08
AATTGGTTTCCCAAACCGGTTTCCCCAACCCGCCCTCGCCGTCAACCGGGTACGGCCTGGTGCCCGGTGGGGGTGGGTTCTGCAAAACCCCAAACCCCCCTTTTTGACCTCCCTGCTTTTTTTTTTTTTTTTTGGGGGGGGGGGGGGTACTAGGCACTTAAGCAATTTGATCTAAGCTGCGTAAAACAATTTTCAAGAAAAGAACGGTGTAAACCATAATAATGTGATCGATACGAATGAATAGTTTGGGTCGCAGTCTAGTCATCAGCGAATGGATCCACCCCTTCCACTACATCCACTCCCTTGTCGGAATCAGCGTTGAAGGCCGGGTTTTTGGTGGTAGCCGTGGCCGATTGGTACAGAGGGTTCTCCATCTGCCGGAATAGATAGGTAACTACAAAATGGCAGTATTTATCTGTAATATAAATGAAAGTATTTTGCTACTGAGCTTACCGCAAAAGAATAATTACATACGCACACACGCCGAGTAGGAACTGGCTTCAGGTTATATTCAAAAACTTTACTGAAATCAATAACTATGGCTAAGAGTTTTACTGACATCCCTCATCAATTGCAAGCTTCTTTATTTTTCTTTTCCTGGAAAGGTAGGTTTACCCGTTGCCATTTAGCTTTCTCTCGCTCTTCCATGAACCTCGCGTACTCCCGACGATCATGCACTTCCACCATTATCCGTACAACGATGATGATAACGACCCCGATTATAAAGATTGGGACAGCCACCGAGGCGGCTATGCCACCGGCATTTATAGGCGCGGGGCAGACTGAAAGACACAACATGGACTATAGCTTGTATATATAATTGTTCAATCAGATAGTTGGATACCGATCCCAGCTGGGAGAAACAGGTCCACAATTCGCCTTCTATTACGAATTACTACATCTCGATACCATCTGGTACACTGTATGACTGGCTACTGTAGTATTAGTATATTTACTACATCATAATTCAGATTTGTCAAGTTACCTTGTTTTGGGTAAATTTTATCGACACGACAAGCTAAAAAGAATGTACGCCCGGGTGCGGATACCTTTGTTTTTCTGTGCCTCCACCCGGTCACCCTCGTACTCATAGGTAAAGAGGAATTCACAGCCATCTTCTGCCTGAAACTTGCAAAGGCGTCTGTCTTCTTTTTCTGGAAAGAGTGAAGGTTTTCAAATTCATCATCATCATCATCATCATCGTCATCGTCGTCGTCGTCGTCGTCATCATCATCATCATCATCATCATCCTCCTCATGATGATGATGATCATCATCGTCGTCGTCGTATTCGTCGTATTCGTCGTCACATTCTCCCAATCAACGATTTCCATTGTACACAACTGACCGTTTAATATTGATGAACAACGCTACAAATTGAGTTCTCACCTTCTACCGTATCCACCAGTACAATATGTGTGCAGTTGTCGCAGGCTTGGTCGGGGTCCATGTCTTCTGGGAAAGCTATGCACTGGACACAGTGTCTGTTATCTCCACACTTCCCTGGACACGACTGGGGGACCAGAAATAAATTTCAATACTGGGCTTTTGATCAACCTGATTAGGGATGGTTAAATAAAAGAAAACATATTCCAGCACGCATAACGAATATCGTGGAAACGTAACAACTGATCATAAGGCATTATAGTCAAACCAGCTTTGCGTAAATACTTTCTAATATTCGAAATCCATTTTTGATGTTATAAATTCATTTTCTAATTTAAAAAAAAATATTTCTGAATGTTAGACATTCAAACCGGCTTTTCCAATTATTTTTTTTTTAGTAGTAATCAAATTCTAAGCATTGAAAAATAAAGTTCTACTTATACTGCAAATTCAATATTTAATATTAAAATTCATTTCCTGATATTAGAGACTTTTCAATTTCTACTGTAAGAATTCATGTTCTGATATAGAAAGTGATTTTCCCAATATTAAAAAGTAAAATTCTAATAATCAAAATTCGTATTCTAATATTAGACATGCATTTTGTAATATTAAACACAATTTTTGATATGAAAAAATGGTTTGTCTTGTCTTTTTTCATGTCAAAAATTTTGTCTTTTAATGATAAACTGTCATAATATTGAGAAATTAAAAAAAATCCGCATTAGAAAGATTTTGCTTTTTTTAATCAAAATATGTTCTCATATCAGAAAGTTGGCATTAAATTTCATAATTGGACCTAAAGGTGTTCGAATGAGATATTTACCAAGTAGAAACGTTTGCTGATCCACCATGCGTATATTACATATATCAACTGTGATCTACTCACCGGACAGTCCTCACACGTCCGGCCGTGAAAAGGTGGCACACAGTGGCACTGGCCACACATACACTCTCCCTGTTCTGGACCACTACAGATTTCCTGGAATCCGTTGCCAGAGAATTGATTATCAATCAATCTTTATTTGACTCACAGCATGTTGTACATGTGTATTGTCATATACTACGGCTAATACTACACAGATGGAACAAAATATATAGAACAACAAATATAGCAGGTACAATTAGCATTGTGTTTACTTATATATTGGCCAGGACAATATATATTATGCATACACTGCCTAACAAGACTATCCCAAATGATAATGTGCCCTGATATGAATAAAAGCGGCCTTTTATGGGGGGTGAGGGTGGGGAGGTGGGTGGTAGTGTTGAAAATACAGACATCGTTTGAACATAGATTTCTCTATATTGAATTTCCGTAGTTTCAGTATGATCGTTGTATTAAGGTATCGGTGTCGTTGACAGTGCACACTTTCTTTGCCAAAGTTTTTTGTCAACAGCAGAGGTTCGAATTTCAACATTAGCTATTTTCTACACGAGACATCGTTTGGAAACTGCTTCGGCACAGGTGCATAGAAATTCCGATCTTCCAATGCCGATACCGTTGCGATTCCACTGGGCAAGGTCGTGCAGACGTTGCTTGGACTTGCGAAATTAATTAATTATCGTCCACGTTCGCATTTTAAACTGCACAAGGACCGATGGAAGCTAATTAACCACAGCCGTTTCTCTAATATTCCTTACAGAGAACAGCCCCAAGGACAACAACGGAAGTGTTCTCAAAATGTTAATTAATATACTAAACATATTTTGTCACCAGTTATATTTTGTCAGCAGCTTCATATTAAAGCATATTAAGCTATTTTGACATTGATTTATTATGTGATCGTTTTATATGCATTTTCTGATATCAGAAATCAAATGTGATTTTCTTAGTTATAAATTTCTCATAGTATAAAATATTTTTCTAATATTGCTAATGTAAATAATTGATTATTTTTTTAACATAAGCAATTATTTTCTAATATAAGAAATATTTTAAAATAAAAAGGGGTGTTAAATTCCTCTTTGGCACCCAGTAGAGGAATTACGATGGCGAGAACAAATATTTTGTATTATATTGTGTCCTTGTTGTAGTGTATCTGATTTGGTTGATCGGTGATATATTTTAGTCCTTTCACACTAAACAATTGACAAATACATATAGTACGCTACCTTGAGATGTTATACATGTAGGAAAGGCGAGCTTTGTGAGTTTCACATTTTCCGTGCTTCCATTTTTTTCTATGCAAGAGCTCTCATGGAACGACAATTCGGAGTTTGCTGTTTGTGGATCATTATTTTCACAGTCGCTACTATTACACCGTATTCTCAAGTTAGATGCCCTCGTTAAACCAAATATGAAGACATGTGGGACTGCATATATATCTACACAAGAAATGATGGAAAGGCAGAAGGAACGAATGGGTAAATAATTAAACAATGAGGCACGGAAATGTAAAAGAAACTAGAGGGGACAGAGTGATAAACACAACAAGTAATTAACTGCTAAAAATTACTAGTACTAGTCCGTCAAGAATAACAGATGCGAAGAGAACCCTTCTTTATATTCACTTCCCTTTGTAAACAGTCAAGTCTTAAAAAATTAATATGAATTTAGTTATCTAAGTGTATAGTATCAATGCAAACAGGATCTTTCGACATGGCCGCTATACTGCCTGATGAAGATATAGAAAGTGGTGGTTATATTATTATTTCCATGTTACTAACCCCATTAGAAGCCAGACACGATGTGGTGAGTAGCGGGCAGTCACAGTTGTCACCGGTATAGCCCGGGTTGCAGGAACAGTGTCCACAGCGACATCGGCCCCGACTAGGACCTGGAGCATGTGGAGGGCAACCACCGGTCACATGTATTCAATATGTGTCAGCAAGGTACTAACCAAACTAAATGTCTCTGATGTTCTAGTCTACGATTGTTTATAAGTTTAAATTTAAGTCTATACCACTTGTAGAGCGCTTATTTCTACTAACTGTAATTCAATGGCGCTGTACAACAGTAATAACATTTACAGTTAAACCAGAAATAGTAGGCCTATATACTATGTCTGGTTAAACATTAATTACAGATTGAAAGCACGACATGCGCTGTGCTCATTATACTGTGCTCAGCATCGTCTATGGCAATTATGACGTAAATTATATTATACGATAAGTGGCCTTCACACTCGGCCTGACACTTAAATCAGGTTTATGTTTAGTAGGTGTGCACAGGCATCGTTTCACTCGTTTTGCTGTATGACCAACTGTTTCTGAGTTACAGACCGATTTTGAAACATATGACTCGGTTTCGTAACCAAATATTTTGCATTTAAATCATGACACAAACTTTGATTTTTGTGAAGTATCCAGGGCCTAATAGCAAATTGAAAGCATACATTCAAACTTTATAAACTTAAAGTTTAAAAATTAGTAATGATTTTAATAGTAACGTTGGCACTATAGTGACTGCAGAGACTCTCCAAGATTGTATTCCAATGTTGGCGACCTCATTTGCTTCGTGGTTTCTGAGAAATCTTTTCAAACTTTCCATCCATACGTTTCCCGTGTTACGAAAAACTACGAAAATATTGAGCAATTCAAAACAATATTCAAAATTTATCTGAACACACTGTCTGCAAATGCACCCCCTGAAGTGCCGTCAAATGCTAGTGACTGCATTTGGCTTGTGACTTCTCCAAATACACATGCATTAAAGAAAATTAAGAAAATTCAAAAACTTGTGAAAAGTGAAAAGACAAAAAAAAAAAAACAAAAAAACAAAAAAAAACGTCTAGCAATATGGTGGACAGAAAGTTATCTGTAAAATTTGGCGGCGATCGTGCAGTGATTTTCGAGAAAACGCATTTAAGGGACAGCCCGCTGATAACGGACCATGACGGACGGGGGCGTTTAGTATTCCACTCTCCGCGCTAACCGAGTCAAATGCAGCTAAAACAGCTTCATGTTTTTTTCATACGCTATTTAAGGTACATTTATCAACCGATACGCTTTTCAAAGGCCGAATCTTAAATATGCGTGTAAATGTAACGGCTCGATTACTTCTAAAGCTCTTAAAGAAGCTCAAGCATACGATTTTATATAAGACCCCCTTTATAAAGTAATGTGAGGTAGACATTAACAGACCTCCACAGAACTCGCCATTGACGATGTCACAGGAGTAGTCGTCGCATTCACAGAACTGCCCGCTGTAACGTCTAGAAGGATCCAGACTGCTGATAGCGTGACACTGACAGCTGCCGCACACACACTGACCCCGGCCCTCACAGATAGCACTGTCATTGGTCCTGGATAAGGCAACGATTGAGGAGTATTGGGTCTAGGGTACCACTGACTAGATCACTGAATACTTCTGTCGCCCCCCGCCCCCCTCTCACAGACAGGGCAGCAACGTGGGGATGGGCACCAATAGATTGAGACACAATCTCCTGTACTAGTGTGTAAGATACGATAAGACAAACATTTATTTAACGTCGGTTTATACTACAAACAATCAGCATCAGTGCCCGAAAATAACAAATGACCTACAACGATACGCAAGAGAGCTAACTCTGAAACTATGCCGCACGTTACGAGCTAAGTTAGTAGCGAACATATAGGGCACCCAGACCAGATCTACCTAAAACCTAGATTGTTTTACCTGAATTTACAAGACCTACAAACAAGAGACTGGTAACTTCCCATTACATTTGATGTAGTTTTCAGATGACAGCAAGACGTAGATGTGTGTGGATGAGCGTAACCCTGCTTCTAAAGCCACTACAAGTGATATTAGTCAGAAACCTTCGACAGACAGACAGGTCACCCTCCTGGTCGACGTCATCAAGTCCACCTCCACGACATTCGCACGTGTGGCCATAGAAACCCTCGTTGCACGTGCAGCCGCCACAGTTAAAATTACCACTGGTGTTACACATGGCACTGTTTTCCTCCTGCAACAGAATTGGCACAGATAACGGTTGGGCAATGCACGTACGCCAAGTTAATGCAATTAACACACGCTTCAACCTTCCCGGAAAATTCCTAGTGAAATATCCGTGAATAGTTAAACAATATTCCGTTAAATTAAAAAAATTGAGGAGCACTCCTTCAACAAAAAGGTTTGTAATATAACAAACGGTAAACCATCTTACTGGTGGCATAAGATTCCCCAATGGCGGGAAGTCCTTTTGCTCGCAGGGACATTCACATATATGCTCCACTTCTATATCCAGATGATCACTCAGCCCCACTACATTGATCTGGAGACGGCGAAGTCTGTCTTCTGGATTCTCGGGACAATCCTGGGTTTGAATTGTGACCTTGAACGTTACCTGGAATGCAAGAGAACAACTAGTGAACCATGTGAAAACATTCACTGTGTATATGGATAGGGGTACCTATATACTGGAAAATTATATAATTCCGCACTACTATGCTAAGACTGTGCTACATCTTCGTCTATATCTGTCGCCCAAAGACAAGGCCAAAGGTCACCATTCAGTTCCAGACGTAAACGGAACCAGAGACATGTTCGCTCACTGGTGAGTGCTACCTTGCCTCGCCCATCCGCACCTTCTAAAAATCAACAACATTCAAAGTTAACTCGACCCAGCAACTCAAAGCTAATCCTGGTGGCTTATAGATGAACTATGCAACTCGCGTAGATACGAGGCTTTAAATATGAGGAAATAAAGGGCCGTACTTTGTGTCTTTTTTTACAGCCAGGAACAAATTAGTGGGAAAGATGTCTCAGCAGTATCTCGAAACGCAAAATGACAATGACATTACCCCTTTATATTGAATACACTTCTGGAGAAACAACAATGAAATGGAATGAAAACCATCTGTCATAGTCAATATCTTCTGATTAAAACCACACAGAAAACTTCGTTTGAAGCCAGAACATACCTCGCCACCAATACCGACACGTTCACACCTGGATGTCTCCAGCATCTCGGTTCTGTAAGTTGTAAGAAACGGGTCATGGTTTAATTATAATAGACTTATTATATTGTCACTCTCAGACTCACTCTCGCCATACAGACCTAGCCTCAATGCCCACGATTTCACGGACTCCCTTTGTAGGACATGTAGAGTACTAGCGAGGTTACTGTTGAGGGTATATGGCTTTGGTCTATTCCATTTACAGGTATTTCTGTCGAACATTATATTTAAGATAACTAAGAAAGGCTTTACATGGAAGATGACTGCTGTTCTGCTTGATGAAGCCCTTACGTATCACAATTGGCCAGATCAAGTGGACCAGCACCGTTTTCAAAGTAAAGGTACAAATTATTTTGTGAAAGTAAAGTTTACTTCACGGGTCTCATATCTTTATCTAATTTCTGCTAGTAGACTGAATTGTCCAAACTCACACTGCACAACGTATTAATAATGTTAACAGTACCATTAAATGTTCTACAAAAGTTTATGAAGACAAAGTACACATTGGGACAGTTCTTTCATTCAATTTAATAAATTGTAACTGACTTCAATTCCACAATATCATAAGAGCACCGAATGAACCCCACAATGACCTTGAGTGATAATGTCAAAGGTTCCTGTATACACTATTCACTCATATACGGGGCCTAAGCCTCCGTCCTTTTCCTCCTACCAACAACCGTTACCCTGTTCTAGATAAGGTAACATATACACCCAATGATCATAATGTTACTTTGAATGATATAGGATTAACAGGACGTACATGCATGCACAGAAAACCCTTGTTCCGGTGAGCCAACTAGGTTTTACCCGTTTCGCTTTGAGAGAACAGTTTTTTGACATGGCATCTGTTGGAAAAGAATCTGTACGAGCAGCATTTCGAAAATTCCACCCACATATTACTTACATTGAAAACAAAAAAAGGGGGGGGGGGGGAGGGCTTGACGCTAAGCTAGTATGTGTGAGAAAAACCATTTCGAAAATATATTTTACCGATAAACCACAAGTGCACCGAATGACTCAAAATGATGTAACATGTACTAGGTGCCCTTAAAAAGTAAAATGCAAATTAAGCTACCCCTTGTGTAATGTGTACCTTTCCGAGAAGGTCAAAACTTTCGGCAGCAGTCTTTTGTGAACCACCCCAGAGAACGTGGACCAGTATCGTTTTGGAAACATTTAGTGTTACGTTGTATCATAGCAAATGAAAACAAAGAAATTTTAATTCGAATTACCAAGCGAAACTTGCGTAAATATATTGGTTAAAACAAATAAGAAGTCTGCTACACTAAAACACAAGTCAAAATTTGACAGACCCCTTCGCTCAATGGCGTACAAACTGGTTTGTTTGTGAGCCTTGTCCAAGTGAAGATGCTGATGTGGTGAGCGTGTACTTTGCCCTAAAATGTCCCCGGGAAAATGGCGTCAATCTATGGACGATGTATGACAGCTCAGCCACAACACATCTGACGTCAAGCAGAACAAAGCTTCTTTACACTGATTACTTACATATACTTTATAACATAAGCTGATGACAGAAAGTGTCCAGCAGAGAGCAGTACTTACCCACCACATGTGCTTTGAAAGGTGACGAAGACACCATCGGCAGACGTTGCCTTCAGTTCAACAGTGTCACTTATTTTCTGAAGGTGGAGTAAATTGGTATTGGAGCATTAAAGCGTTTTAATTTTTCACACCACGTTAATACATTGTCTCCTAATAATTTGATAATTTGTTGTTAAGACTACAAGCGGCAGATAAATAAATTATTAGATAGAGAAAGAGATAGGGAGAAATAAGGGGGAGAGAGAGAGAGAGAGAGAGAGAGAGAGAGAGAGAGAGAGAGAGAGAGAGAGAGAGAGAGAGAGACAGAGGGGGGAGAGAGTTTGTACTACAGAAGGCTAAAGAGGAAAGTGACTTATTGCCGCAAGAAATGGAGGAAAGGGCACAGTTGTCAGAACAGGAGGATGAGATCGTGAAGAAGTTTCAGATTGCCATCAATGTCATTGGTCCGTAAGTATGATGAGAAGGAAATTGAAAAGTGTATTAACAGGAAAAGACAAAGAAGTGACCTATGCTCTGTCAACTTCTGAATGTGCTAATTATGGGTCAGTCAAAAAAAGTATCCTTAAAGGTCGTGAATTTGGTCCCTGAATGGTAACGTCAGAAAACGTAAAACAGGGTGGTCAGACTCATGCTGAATTTAGAATAGATAAATTAAATACATTTGATAGGTAGTTGTTATCAATGACAGGTGATGACTATGACAAACTGAAACAGCTGTTTTTAGTTGAAATGTTTAAGCATGGTGTTAGTACTGAAACCAGGGTTCATTTAGATGAAAAGCGGTTCAGACCTAAACTCAGCAGCTGGGCTAGCTAATGATTATGCACTAACACATATATGGTTTCAGCCACAAGCCGTATCCTATCAAATTTTATTGGTTGGGTAACAATAGTGGTAAACCCCAAGGTAAACCCAGTAATGATGATAAGGGGTGATCTCAGAAGGTTGCTAGTGACAGGCTTGACAATGGTAAATCTGAGCAAAGTTCAGAAAAGGACCAGTGTGTTATCATTACAAAGAGGTTGTTCATTTGATTTCAGACTGTTGGTGACTGAAGGAAACGTCTCAGACTCAGAAGACTCCTGTTGGGTTGATAAAGTCTGAACAGAGTAAAATAGCTACTGAACAGTCAGTGTTGCTTCCAAAAAAACACATGTCGTGATTAAACCATTTAGAATGTCCCAAGGTGGTGTGTGTTTGAAAATTGTGTCTCTGAGGGCAGTGTGCCACATGTGAATGTGACAAAATCTAAGATTTATGTAGGGATACGGTTGCGGTGCAAACAGTTTTGTTATATGATGTTTACCACTGTCTGATGACACCAATATGCACAAGAATGTGTCAGTTGAGTGCACTGGAGGTACATGTTATCAGTCATCGCCATTACGCAGAGTGTGTCTGAAGTCAAAATATGTACAGTACCAATTATACATAAGTTCCTAGAAAAACGCGTCTGCATTTTTGCTGGACACGTTTACTCTGCGTCCACCATTTTTCATGGACGCGCTTGGTTTGTAGAGTAAGCGCGTCCGTCTTTCCCACCAAGCTCGCTTGGACGCGTCCGCCGAAAATTCAAGCTAGCTTAGACCTCCCGCAAGACGCGTCCATTTGAACACGTGGACGCGCTTGTAGGAATTCTCAGACGCGTCCACAGCTCTTCCTGGACGCGTCCACA
>JAAUYG010214958.1_pt1 | contig 10514 bp, 5 predicted proteins | sample 7278091 | NCBI WGS metagenome assembly JAAUYG01 (sample SAMN14350201, study PRJNA611818) | marine sediment metagenome | isolation source: surface marine sediment (0.6m) | place: French Polynesia: Moorea | collected 2018-08
ACCTACATTGGCTCATACATATTCATGCTGGCGAGTGTTTTGTGCAGTTGGCCGTCAGATGGCTCTGTGAAGAGAGTGAGATTTGTAGTGGATTGCGCATGCGCCTGCTGGTCGTTTGACGTATGTCAGTCAGTCAACCAATGTTGCTCAATCTACCGCTCAACCCGGACCTGGTGAAGCAACTTACAAAGAGTTTATTCACATGGATTTGGTTTCGGCAGTGAATTCGGGAAGATGCATTTATAAACACTGATAAACATGTACTACGTGATATAGAAACGAACATGTTTTGTACGAAATACCGTTTTTTGACTCTTTTTCGAAAAGTCGCAAGAGAGAAAATGAGCTGTCGCAGAGCGAAACGGGGTGAAATTTGGGACTCGTGGATACTAGTAACACATATATGGTGCACATATGACTTTGTAGAGTTAAAGGTCATTTTGGAATCATTCGGTGCACTGATCTGAAAATGGCCCGTATCTCGAAAGCGGCTGGTTGCAGAGCGAAGCGGAATGAAATTTGTGACTTGTGGATACTAGTAACACATAAAGGAAAAATGTGACTTTGTAGAATTCAAGGTCATTTCTGGGTCATTCGGTGTACTTGTCTGAAAATGGCCTGTATCTCGAAAACAGCTGGTCGTAGAGCGAAACGGGGTGAAATTTGGGACTCGGGGGCACTAGTAACGCATATGGGGTACATTAGACCTTGTAGTGTTCAAGGTCATTTTGGGGTCATTCGGGGTACTCTTTGCAAAAAATGGCCTGTAAAGCTTAACTCGAAAAAAAATGACTGGTTGTAGAGCGAAACGGAATGAAATTTGGGACTTGTGGATACTGGTAACACATAGATGTATACGGGTCACCTAAGCTACATAGGTAGTACTAGTAGCTGCATAGCTGTTAGGCATAAATCTTAACTTGTTCCTATCTGGCAAGTGACCAAGCAGAGTGACAAGGTCCCTGGGCCTCTTGTTACTGTCGTAACACCTAGTGACTAACAATGAACAGCTATGACATGCAGATTAGGACTTTGCTTTGAAGGCTGATGTCCCACCCAAAAGTTATACAATTATGGGTAATGAAGCATGAAAAAATAAGGGTCATAGCCCTTCCATGGGGCTGAAATCCATCAACAGGAATTAAAATCAAAACCAATTTCCATATTCACCCATGCACATTACCCTGTTGCGATTTAGTCTTCTGCACACTGGACAATTTGTGGTTGGGTGTTCATCTGTTAATCACACATAGGTGCCTGAAAAGTGGCATAAAAAGTTAAATTACATGGAGAGAAAAATCCACAAAAGAAGAATAATTGAAACTAAGTACAACATGTGCAATACATGTGCTTGTGCCCTTTCATGTATTTATTATTACCGGTATGTTGTTTCTACGGTGAACTTTATGCTTTAAAAACTGTTCACTACATTGTAACATACTAATATAAATAGGAAAATGAAGGTGTTTTACACCTTCTTGTCTCAAGTTACATGTGAGAAGGCAAAATTTTAAGGCATTCAGCTTTGTTCATGTTGTTAGCAATTTCGCTATCTTGGTTGCCGACACTTTCATGTATATTATGAACTGTCCTTACAACTACATTTATTATTGTATTTTAACATGAAAGTGTAAATAAACTATCTATTTTGTTAGGGCTAGGTAGTTTTCGTGCTTCAGCCTGTTTTTTTTTTTGATTGTATGGGTAAATTACAGGTTTTGACAAGTATTAAACTCAGGTTTATATTTTCAGGAGATTCGGTTAGTGGTGAGAGACTTGGAGCAGAAGGCACGTGAGATACTGGCAGTCATCCAAACGATTCACCAACCAGGAGGTGTTAAGAACTGTATGTTGTCCTGATGGAACTTGTCAATTCCAATAAAATGCAGCTGATGTTGGATGATAATTGATACTTTATGAGTACAGCAGAATTTCAGTACATGTATGTTGACAGACCATCCCATGATTGACCATAAAGATGTACTGGTAGTCTTTCAAGAAATGTAGTTTCTGGTGACAGTTCAATTTCATATAACCAATGGTTAAACATAAGTCTTTGGGCCTAGAATGTGTTTGTGGTCTTTCAAGACATCCTGCCTCTCACAACAGAAGTTTAGGTAATTTACAGCCTGAGTGTGAATAAAATATTTGGCAGTTAGCCCAATGAAATCTTTACCCTATAATTGTCAGTTATTCATGTTATTACAGTAGTTTCTGTACAATAAACACATTCTAGGTTGTTCTGGGTGATTTACCGGTGCATCAATGCATTAATTGTTATATAACCGCATGGCTGTCTCTCGAGATAGATTTCGCTGTGCAATGTTACAGTGGAATCTGGTTTGAAAGACTGCCCTGTTGGCTGTTGGCAGTAAAACTGTGGTCTCTCAATGTTGGTGTTCTCCATTTGATTGCTCCTGCTTATTGAAATTAAGTTCTGTTGGAAATGTGTGGTCTGCCAAGATAGATGATCTCTCAAGAGAGATTACCTGATAAAACAGTGCAGTATCTGATTAAAAAGAATTTTTGCATTTGTGATGATATTGATGGACCTTTCTTCTTTTCTAGTGACAGAAATATGTCAGAAAGGAAGAGAATATTTCAAAGATGTGGAAAATATTTATTCTCAGCTGAAGGAGAAAGTACCCAAGGACCAGTTTTACAGGTAAAAAATAGGTTGTTAAACTCATGTTGTTATGACTAACAGAAAGGGAATGTACTATTTAACTCTTTTATGGTGATCATAATTAATGCTGTGTCATTCATTAGATCCATCTTCATTATTTATTCTAATGTGGCATCTCCAGGTGTGGAATATCATCACCTAGGCCTGCCTCAAACACTCTCTAAGTCTTTCCTTTTGCTTAAATATTTTGCATGCTGTACAATTTTGAAATAAATTATCTATCTATCTATCTATCTAACTCTCCATCTGGATGATTCTTGCTGCATTTATGTTGGTGGCAGCTTTCCTCAATAGGAAGGATGGCTTGTCTTCTGGTTTCCAAGCAGCCTCTTCCAGCTTTTTCAGTCGGATTCTGTTATTTTTCCAAATCATAGACCTAGTTTAGGGGTCAGTCATCTTGCTCTCTCTCTCTTCCTCAAACCCAGACATGGATTTACCCACAAGAGTATCACTATGGTGGCAGTGGCGTTGCACCATGCTCGCAGCTGGCAAACCTGTCTTTTCCCCCTAACTTCTCCCTCTTAGGTGCTGTTACACCATTGTATGGTTTAGTCTGTAGAATTTCTCATTTTAGTGACCGCCCTTCTGCAAACCTTCCTTATTCAGTCAATGGTTACAATGGTCAGCATCTTACATACACTTGGTCATGCATGCATCATGCACCTGTTGGATAAATACCTAACTGTCCGTAACAACTGCTATCAACCCCTCTCTAATATTGCTCATCCTGGTTGTTTTGAAGCGTTGCAGGTAAGCTCTTTACGCACTTGATTAAACTTAAAGACCACCTCAAGATAAAGACGACTTCACAACACTACTAAAACTAAATATCTATGTTTATAAGCAGTCTGCCAAAAACATTATTTCATTAACAACAGTCCCTGTCGGGTTGTATTCCAGGGCTCCACTGTTACCTAGTATTTAATTTGCGAGAAATAACTTTTCTTAGCAATTGTAAGTGATCGTTCATTGCTGTTCTTCCTGTATATTCTAGATTCCATGATCACTGGCGATTTTGCAGTCAGCGACTCTGTTTTCTAGCAGCTTTGATCACTTACCTGGAGACAGAGACACTGATGACCAGAGAAGAAACAGCTAAACTTTTGGGTGGTAAGGTTACTCTGTTACAGGCTCATTGATTCCTCAGAAATGTTGTTTTACAAATACCCTAAACACAAACCTTTATAATTGCATGCTGTGGTTCTGTAAGATTGTACTAGCACACTGTATCATGTCAGCGGCCCTTGGCTGCATTTATGGTAGTGTTTTACCAACAATACGTAGGATAGGAATCACAACGGTAGGAAGAGTTGTGAAATAACCTGGTACACAAAAAAGGTCAGAGATTATTAAACTATTATTACACTAACAATCAGACAAAAAATTAAAGACATCTGCACGACTTTTCTGGATGATTGAAAAAACAATCCAGCATCATTGTCATATTCACTTTTTGTCTTTGAATGTTGCAGTGGCCGTTTCAAGAGATGCCTCTTTTCATCTAGACCTTGATGACTATTTGATGGGGTTGCTACAGCTTGCAAGTGAACTGGTAGGGAATTACGAATCTTTAATGCATCTCAGATACCGTAGAATTGAGCCAATGGTTCTATGACAACTGTGACCAGCATAAAAAATTTGTGTATGAATTCAAAAGGACATGGATAGTGAATTTTTAGCTCTGTTTGACTATTCATCAGAGCTATTGCCGTGGAGTCTTCTTGGAAACCGTTAAGCAAATTTACCGGTACGAAAAATTTTTGTTTTTCAATTTCTGTCACATTGGACAGCATGGGAGTGAAATTTTCAAAACGCTGTTCATTCGACAGTTCTTAAACCAGTGCATTGAAACTTTTGTGAAATTTTCCTTTTGGGTGCCTCCACAAAAGTTGCTTGTTATTTTTTTGAAATTTTGGCTTTCATAAAATGATAAAATATATAAAATTATTTTAAAACTTTAAAATTTCTTAAAAATAACATGGGACCATATGAGGAGAACATTTTCAAAACGCTGCTCTTCCTACAGTTATTCCTTTCAACAAAACTCTTTGTAAAAGCTCCGGATGACAGTCCTGGCAAAAGTTGCTTCTTGGTATTTTGAAGTTTCGAAATGCGAAAAAAAAGATTGAAATTTAACATCATGTGGGCAATGGGAAAATGAAAAAGGGCAAATATCTGAGAAATCCCTACTGTAGAGTGAAATGGAGTGAAATTTGGGACATGTGTTGGATACCTTTGGCGTTGTAGTATTCAAGGTTAGTTGGGGGATCATTCAGTGCAGTTGTCTCAACATGGCCTGTAACTTTAACACTGCTAGCCTTAGGGCAAAACAGATTAGATTTTGGGACTCAGTGGTAACAGTAGAACATGTATGATGTACCTCTGACCTTTTTGTGTGCAAGGTCATTTTGGGGTCATTCTTTGCACTTACATTGTGTATGAAAATTGCCTGGAGCTCAAAAATGACTGGCTGTAGAGCAAAGCAGATTAAACTTTGAGACTTAGGGGTACTAGTAGGGGGTACCTACTAGTACTGGGGTACCTTTGACCTCGTAGTGTTTAAAGTCAAGTTGGGGTCATTCAATGTGCTTTTCTCAAAATGGCCTGCGACTTGAAAACAGCTGGCCTTGGAACAAACAGACTGAAATTTTGGGACTTGGAGGGTACTAGTGGGACATATATAGGGTACCTTTGACCTTGTTCACATCATTCAGTGCACTTGTCTCAAAATGACCTGTAGCTCAATAAGGTTACCCGTTTGACAAAGCAGACTGAAATTTGGGACTCAGGAACACTAGTACAACATATGTGGGGTTCCTCAGTGTCGATAGTGTCAGAATATAGGGTACAGTTACTTCTTCATTCTTTGTCTAACCAAAGTCATTTTGGTCTTCAAATGACAAAATTATGACTTGTCCCATTAGCTACATAAGCTAGTACTTGTAGATGCTTAGCTGTTAGACGTAAACTCAACTTTGTCTTGGCAAGTGACCAAGCAGAACATCAAGGCCCCTGGGCCTCTTGTTTATAATTTTGTTAGTTTTTTCCCAACGGGGATTGCACAGCACATGACTGTGTGGGTTGCTGCAGTTAAGGTATTGTGAACACTCATTGAATGATGTCATATTTTCTTGCTTCCCTCAGTCCCGTCTTGCCGTGAATGCTGTCACTTCCGGGGATTACACCCGACCATTCCGGATTAAGCAGTTCGTCGGGCAGCTTGACTCTGGATTTCGCCTACTCAACCTGAAAAATGATAGTCTCCGGAAACGATTTGATGGACTCAAATACGATCTCAAGAAAGTGGAAGAAGTCGTGTATGATCTAAAAATCCGTGGTCTAGGTCCAGAAGGCACTGGAAGTGGGGAGGTAGCATCACTTACTGTGGCAGACTCTTCTTCAGCAGTTACACCGACTGCGACATGATAAATATCACTGGGCTGTCTTCAGTGATCTTTTATGTTGCAAGGTGTCGTTGTTAGGTCACTGTTAGGATGAGGTTTTCATGGAATTATGTATGAACTATTAAGACATTGGATTGAATGCCACCTGAACCCACCTGATGTTACAACATTTGGTTGTTGCGTGTATGAAGAGTCCGTTAAAAGGGAGTATCATTAAAAAGAAGAGCGCAAGGTGTCTGTTATTCCTGATGTAAACACAAAACCTTTGTCATATGCTGTTCCTGTGGTACAAGTCTCATAATAAAAGAAAACTTATATCATAAACTTTCTGTGACTCGTTTGTGGGGTAGATAGTTGGTGTTAATCTGCCTGAAATCAGAAATCAACCAGAAAGACCGCTGGGACAGCGGAAAACCCCGCCTGCCAACAAACTACACGACGTGACATCCAGATTAATTTCAAATACCACTAGGAAATATATTTACAACATACTGCTCTTCTATCACTCAGTATCTGAAGAAATGTGAATGACCTTGAGTGTGACCTTTCAAGGTCACTAAGGTAAAATCTTATGATGGCATTAGACTCCCAGTATATGGTTTCCTATTAATGTTTAATTAGAAACATAGGGCCTAACTAGACTCCATTACGAGATATAAGGATTCTAAATCTTGGCAACCTTTAGTTTGACCTTTGAAGGTCACTCAAGGCCAATTTGACAGTGTCATTGAAATCCCCATATATGGTTTCCTATTGATGTTCGATAATAATAATAGTAACATAGGGCCTGTAACTACCGGGTAGTCTCCTTATGAGATATAAGGCTTTGAATCTGATTGACATTGACCTTGACTTTGCCCTTTCAAGGTCACTCAAGGTCAAGTGTGATGGTGTCATTGGGAGGGGGGAGGAGCTTTTCAACTGACTTGCTAGATATGTATGCGTAGGTGCCGCCCAGCCGGATGTCTTTTCTGGAATATTGGGTATCGTGCAGGATCTTTATCCTAAAATTTGGTTTATTATAGGGTATGCTTTTTGAATAAATTGTTGTAATATAGGGTAAGCTGTGTTAGGTCTCTTGTACATTTTGTTGTTAAACGATGCCTACTAAGTTACTTATTATTAATTGGATCCTATGAAATTATTATACTTAGTTTCTAAGCACTGAAAACAATCCAAATGTAGTTAGGTGCAACACAAATATAATTAATGCTTGCAGACATTTGGTTTACACCAGGGTATACATTTGCAAATTTTTGGTTTAGCCCAGGGTTAGCGAGGTCCGGGCCGTACATCCCCCACCGAAAAATAAGTTGAGAGACTTAGCTGAAATCTATGGTGCATAAAAAGTGGCTTGGAAAAAAATAGAACAAGAGGTCCACGGACCTTGGGGATCTAATAGTAACATATGGCCTAACTCTTCTCCTTTACGAGCTATAAGCTTTCCTAATCTGAGTCACCTTGACATTGACCTTTCAAGGTCACTCAAGGTCAAATGTGATACTGTCACTGGACTCCCCATATATGGTTCCTAGTAGTATCTAATAGTAACATATGACCAAACTCAGCTCCTTTACGAAATATAAGCCTTCAAAATCTGAATGACCTTGACATTGACCTTTCAAGGTCAAAGGTCAAATGTAATTGCACCAATACACTCCCCATATATGCCTTCCTATTAATGTGAAATAGTAACATATGGCCTAACTCAGATCCTTTACGAGATATTAGCTTTCAAAATCTGAGTGACCTTGCCATTGACCTTTCAACGTCTCTAAGGTTAAATGTAATCACACCAATGGACATCTCCATATGCTTTCCTATTAATGTTTAATAGTAGAATAATTGGCCTAACTCTACTCCTTTGCAAGATATAAGGCTTTGAAATCAGAGTGACTTTGACTTTGACCTATCAAAATGACTCAGGTCAAATGTGAGGGTGTCATTGGAGTCTCCATATATGGTTTCATATTCATATATATATATAGTAACCACATGTCTGTCTTTCACCGTTTACTTATTATAGCCTGTCGAAATGTTCCTCCTATCTCTTTATCATTGGGGCCAAATTAAGAAAAATCGCAAATGCACCAAATGACCTCAAGCGTTACAAGATCAAAGGTACTAGGCCATATATTCCAGTAGGTAATTTAGGTTTTTGGTTTCTCTATAGGATACAATGCTGAATTTGAATTTTTGAAAAAGAAATCCCTAAAAATCGGAAACTCAAAATTTCAGAGGTCCCCAGTGTAGATTTGTGAAAAGTTTGAAAATGTTTGGCTGAGATTTGTAAGAGTAACTTTTGAAATTTTTGCTCCCATATGGTCCCATGTTAACGAAAACGGGAAACAAATCGTTAAAAAAATGGAAAATGTGTTTTTGTCACAAATTTAAAAAAAAAACATCGGAGCGTATGGCCCAGGGGAGGCAACAACTAAAATTTGAAAGAAATCTGCGTATATGGTACAGACATATAGATTGCAACACAGATGGATGACGGACACATTTCGATTTGATGAGGTCTGCTGACAGAGCCAAGCAGAGCTAAAAATGGTTCCCAGCAAATGAATTAATCAATACAAATAAAACAAAATATATAATATGTCACAGTAAAAGGGATAAGATAATAGAGAGGACTGGGATGTAAGGATTGGCAAAGAATTAATGTTTAAGGAGGAACAAAAATTAAATGAGTAAAATGTGATGGCATCTGGTACCACATCTGATCATGAATATGTATACATGGGTGCCGATTTGTGTCGCAAAAATATTGTGATCTACAGTACCAGATAGACATAGCATCACAAATGCTGTCGGTAACATGTGAAAAGCTGCAAAAGCAATGACTAATTTTATTTTTTTCGATGTTTATCCAGTGAGTGGTATATATAACAGCAACATTTGATATGAAAGAAAGGCATGACAAAGGAGAGAATAATCTGAGCCAAACAGTTCCTTTTTGATAGATTTCAAAGAATGTGTATCAACATTTAGCAGGATTTTCCCCATTTCCACTCAATGAAATTTTTTGAAAGGTGTTTTATTAACTCCGATCCATACCACAGAGAAAATCATATAAAAGCACACTTTTCTTTTAGATGGTGCTTTCGTTTAAACATGATTTTCATGTATGTAACATGCAACAATCTTACGAGCTGTCGCCTGGACACATATGTTGCCAGTGGAATGATTTTGTTGTGAAATTGATTTAATGAACCATTGTGCATGTATGTATCTTTATTTCAGTAAACATGCCATATAAAAACAAGGTACAAAAGTACAGAAAATGGCATTGTGTAAAAAATTAAAAAAGACTATGATTCAGATTATCACAAGTGCTAACCCATTACCGCCTGGCATAGCAGGATAACACAGACTTTAAGACCGTACAAAATCTTATAAAATGAGTCCATAGGCTAGAACCTAGTGTTATAGAAGACTCTACCACTGACTTAAGCAGCACGTCAGAATTTGACAACCTCTCCAAGAAGTTCTAAGTACACTTACATATATTTTCATGGTATGAGGGAATGCCTCTACTTACACACATGCCACTGGCACTGCAGTCATATGGTAGATTAAACAATTTACGAAGAGAATTGTTATAAGAAATTCTGAGTCTACGAGAATCTCGCACTGTATGTAGCTTCATGCCAAAAAATTCCACAGTATAGTGCGTTGTACAATGGGTTTCATAACTTATATTTTATATCATTAGAACATTTACCAAATACTCTGATTAGGGTGTTTGCATTTGCATAGAATATTTCATAAACTGTCTTCTAATGTCCAACTCACATTTATTAACTTCAATCAATTGTGCATGAAAATAGAGTCCATGCACAGTTTTCGAAGTAACAGTAAACAGTAAAATTACATAAATTATAACTATTTACCTTTAAAGTTCCAGAACAGTCATTATACATCGTATATACGACTTCTCGAAAGCCCGCGAACGGACATGTCCTCCGGGGGACATGTGTATCAGATTGGGCCAGGGGACTGGCCCGGGGATTGGGCTCGCTGCACGGGGTGAGCAATTTGCTCCGCTCGTCCCCTTTTGTAAACAAAGTTGCGTTCTGTGAGCGATAATCAAGTAGTGGCAAGGGTCAAGAAGCCGAGTGAGAAAGCCTGAGAAACGTCAAATATCTCTATTTACGGGCGACTCTAGATACATGATAGATAAGCTAGATAGATAAGGTGAAAGAAATAAGTTAACTGTACTGCTTGTGTACATTATGTAGCTATATAACTAGAACTAGTTTGACTGCATGCTTGGCAGTTGTGACTTGTGTGGCATCACAGGCGCTTGCTAGCCGGAAAACCTGGCTCCTCAAGCCGTTTTACTGTTTTTTTTACACCTTTTGACTTGACCTGATATGATTGCACGGCTTGCGGAAAGCCGTGTCATCATGTCGGGTCAA
>JAAUYG010270968.1_pt1 | contig 10514 bp, 9 predicted proteins | sample 7278091 | NCBI WGS metagenome assembly JAAUYG01 (sample SAMN14350201, study PRJNA611818) | marine sediment metagenome | isolation source: surface marine sediment (0.6m) | place: French Polynesia: Moorea | collected 2018-08
CACACCAACTGCGTTGTGCATTGCCGCACCGTGGTGCTGTGCCCTGTTTTGCCAGATGCCAAAAAAACGCGAACGCGTTTTTGGTGTGGCCGGGCCTTAAAATACCGTACTCACGTGTATCGCCATCACTGAATGCTGTCACGATCCCTAAAATCATAAAAGTGCCAAGTGTAGAAGGCCGTCACGGAATGACATCCAGCCCCCAAGCCCCGCAGCTTTGCGGCATAAAAACAAGCACTGTCGGCACTGCTTTTGTGCGCGAAATAGTCGAATGAATCCACGATAAATCTCTCAATAAATAAAGAGTAAAACACTCACCTTTACCATCTATATCCTGGAAAATAGAAAAAGGAACAGTTTAAAAGCTTTGAAACGCTTTCTTTTGGAGGACAAAGAGCACAAATGGAAAAGGTACGATGGACAAAACAAGAGAACGGGAAATTTTGTCTCCTTCGGCCCGAACGCAGCACAACACACAAACCCAGAAGAGGCTACCAGATGATATGGCTTTTGTGCGTAAAGTATTCCGAAGCACAAGACTCAAGAAAAAGGTCCCGGCCTTTTACAAGTTCTTGTCACTCTTGCAACACGTGCATTGAAAACCCAAAGCCATGGACTGTTTTTTTGAAGCTTGGTGTATCGATGTGAGATGACCTCGCATCTAGAAATTACAGTGACCACCAATGCCAGAGACCTCCAGGAAAAACCCCATAGCACTGCATACCCAGAGATCGTGGTGCACCTGGGGTCTTTTGCGAATTACGGTAGCTCTGCAACATCAACCGGTGCGACGTTTTGCTGTTTTTCGTTTTTTGCCCACAAAAACTTTCGCAACAAGTGAGATTTTGGAAAAGTCAGTACGTGGCACTATGGGTTGTGCAAACATGCAAGAAGCGCAATGAAGACCATTACCACAAGCAGAGGCAGTTAGTTATACACATGCACAGTGCAGTCAAGCCAAAATGCGCAAGTTTTATACAGGCTGAACCATTTTCCAGAAGCCAGTACCAACGAAGCAGCTGACATGAAAACAAATGTCTCTTTATGGCAAGGATTCCAAACATGGACTGAATTCCAAACATCGCTTCTCACAAACAAAAACACAACAGTTGTTATTTTTAACAAAAATAACATTTATTGCCTCAGAACTGTACATTTGTTGTATCACAACTTGCACGCGACCTGACTGCACTGTACAGAAATTTAGTGGGGAAAATTGCAAGATACAAGACAAATTGGCATCATTTACAGTTCTGTCTGCTCAATTTCAGAATGCATCAACACTTTTCTTGGTTGCATTGTTGTTTCACTCAAACATAACCAACCGTTCATTTTCAGCACGTTGATGATGCCGTCATCGGCATATGCAAGAGCAAACTGAACTGAGTGAAAAGTGAGAATAACAGCCAAGCAATGAATTCCCTCATAAGTCAAAAGTATAATTTTCGTTGTGGAATTAAGAGCGCCCAGTCCCTCCTTACATCTGTTTTGTTGCTAAACTATAGAAAAACAAGGCAACGTTATAAAGTTCGATCAGAAAGTGCCGCCATGCACAGAGGGCGTTTCTGGAGCAAATTCCTGAGCGTGGCATACAATGACCGCCAAGGAAACAAGCCTACAGAAACTATGTGCGACTTGAGGTGGGATATTTCTGTATTTATACCTGGTATGGATTTTTCGGAAGACTAAAAAGTAAATACACATTGAAGAATTGAACATTTGAACACCAAATATTGCACACTTAACGAATTTGAAGACTCGCTGTGCCTTACAAATTCATCACAATGATTCTCCACCATTTCTGTGACATTGCAGTTCTCAACACATGATTTGACATTTTTGGAACAGTCCGCAACCTGTGATACTTCTTAGAAAACGAGCAAGACCATGTGTGATGTGTCGGTTAAATCACACAGAAAGTATGTTGAATGCACGGAACTTAACACTGCACTTGATCACAATTCATCTTTCAATAGACACACAATGACAGGTCGTTTCATCAGATACACGTTTTCCTGTCTTGCGAAGTCCGTGTATCTGAGGAAATCGTTCAGAAGAGGGTTACTTTCCTGGAACGTCAGAAATAGTTCTATGTTTGGTTATGCCATTGGGGGCAGAAAAAATCAACATTTTGCTTGAATCTGTCACATTTAGTCATTGTTGTTCATCCGTGAGAGAAAACACACCATGGATGAGGAGTCAGGTAGTTTCAAGAATTCAAGGCAAGCAAAGAGAATACCCCAGATATTTGAATTTCGAAAACACTTTCTTCTTCCGTGTTAATAGTTAAGTGTGATCGGCAGTGTGCTTAAAAAAATTGACACAGGTTGAGGCTGCGACATTCTCTTTGCTTCCAAGCTCCAAAGAGACAGGATCTATTGATGGAACTGTTTCACTCAAAGGAAGTTTGGGAACGCAAACAGGAACGTGAGCGTTCAGACCAAATTTCGCACACAGGAAGATGAGATTTTCACTTCTGGCAGTGTTTTCCAACTTGAGTGTTTTCCACAAAATCGGTTTTGTTGCCCACTCACGTTCCTGACACGTCAAAACAATACGGTCAAATAAAATCTCACCTTGTGGCATATCCTGCTTTTCAAATGTCAGAGCAGAAAACGAAAGACAATTAATCCGTGTGTTAAATCACAAAGTTGACACCAACATACAAGATAACGCAAGGTTGAGTCGAAAGATGTTGTTCACAATAACGCAAGGTTGAGTCAAAAGATGTTGTCATTGTGAACATCATATTTTTTTTTGTTTTTTTTTTTTTTTTGACGCTTGAGCTGAAATATTCACATCCATTGGCAGTTTTTCCTTCATGAACAATATTTTTCTGTCTGAAGAAAGTGAACACAAGGGAGGGGAAGGCTCAAATTCAACATTGAATTGGGACATTGAACAAACGAGTGGCCAAGCGTTGCAAAACGTTCAAGGAAAAAATAGGAACTAAACGGTTCTCGAAAACAATTCGACACGGGAAGGCAAGCTCGTAAACAAGTTAAGTACTCCAAAGGCACACTAAAAGGAAGGAGCGTGGGTCTAGGTGTGATGGAATTGCTACCAGTGAACACTGTTATGGGCAAGAACAATGATCCCAAAATTGCTCGGTGGGTGTTGTACTCAAGAAACACCGGGGTCTGAAGGAGTCTAGTATCTGTAGGCGACAGCCGTACCCGACATTGGGTCGTCAAAGGCGTCCTCCAAGAAGGTGTGCGTCGCTCCCTGCACTCCGTACTGCCGCGGTGGGGGAGAATAGTCAGGCACGTAGCCGCCCAGGGACCGTTGACCTGCAACACGAACCGCATACTCTGTTGGTGCTGGAAGGATTATTTTCACACATTTCAAATTTATAAAGGAAAACCAATTATGTTGTTTGTTCTTTTTTCCGTCTAATTTGTATCGTGAATCGTGAAACGTGAATCTTCTTCTGCAGGAATGACGAAGATGTTTGTCTGAGCAACCTGGTAAGAAACACCATTGACCAAGGTTGTCTCAAGAGTTTGTTGTTTGGCGACAGCGTTTGTTTCCAAATTTTCGGCTTTGAAACCATGTCATTTGCAGTGACTTTGTTCTTGGCTGACTGATGATAGGAACATACAAGCAGTTTCTTGACGTCATGACGTCACAAGCAAAGAATGACAAAAAAAAAAAAAAAAAAAAAAAACCATGCCAGGAGAAAGATGGTGGAATTGCATCAGGTCTCAGGCTGATTTCCCACTTCGAAAATTTTGGTGGGTCATTGACGCAAATGTTATCCTTCTATGCAAAGGGTACTTTATATGGGCTGGAACAACAGTACGTATACTTACCATGACAAGCAGACTGCACAAAAACAGAAGTGCTCATGCTCATTTAGCGCTTACACTGCCAGTAGCATCAAGTTTGGGTGACGAAATGCATGGAAACAGCTTCCCGCAAAAAATCAAAGTTTTCGTTTCCGCGTAGAGTCGCTGTACACATTGAATCATTCTCAATTTTGTTAGTGTTAACAAAACAACAAAACTGAGGATGTAAGTGTATCAAGCGATGCAGTGAAGTTTGCACGTCTCGGGTGACCATCCAACAAAAAGCCTTGTGCAACCTCGACGTCACCCAAACTTTCTATTTCTGTGGCAGTGTGAGAAGAACGCCAAATGGTTTGAGTTATTTTAGCAGTGAGAAAGCAATCCCAGCCCAAACAAAGATCGTAAAACAGCCTCGCTGTTTGTGCAGCTCAACACAAAAAGATATCAAGTTGTCCACAATGTAGAACCTCGGAGTGTACATTCGAGATAGGAAGAACGTGGATAAAATAACACCAAGAAAGTGAGAATTGGTTTGTTCATTAAATTGGTTTGTTCTTTCCTGCCTCAGGTTCAAAGCCAAACAGTTGTTCCCAAATATTTGCGCTGTCACCACTGCTATGCGGACAAGATTCAACCGTGCACACTTCAGAAATCATCCTTCCACTTCACAGTGTCAACACCAGCTCCATTCGCATCAATTGGCTTTCCCGCGATGCTGAGGGCAAGTACTGTCTGGTTCAATTGGTCAATCGGGCAATCGAATCAACCGTACTTTTTTCCAAAAGATATTCCCCTTGTTCACCCATTTCGCACAGAGAAGGAGAACTCTTTAGTCACCCAGCAAATCTGGGCACTGTCAGATAAGATTTGTTTATTTTTGATGCACACTACCAACAAGTTCCCACTATGATAAAACTTCTCAGGAGTGAGTTCGACAGCAGGATTCCCTTGCAGCGCTGAACAGCCACTTTGTGCAGAGTGAAATGGAGGCGCTTCTTACCGTCGTCTATGATGGTGGGGGCTGGCGGAATGGTGGCGTTGATGAACAGGCCGCTGCCGAAGGCGGACGGCGGCTGGCTGGCGTAAGGGAGCGGGTCGTACACCGGCACCGGCACCGGCTTGATGATGGTCGGGGCGACGGAAGTGACACTCGGCGCGGGCTTCGGTTTCTCTCCGTCCTCCCGCCTGCAACGTGCAGGACAAAATGAAACACAATCAACAAAACACAATCAAGCGTGCTATTCTAAACCACAACTGTTGAGAACAAGTGGTCTGCAATCGGAAATAACTTGGGAGGACAATCTATCAGGTATTTTGCGCTTTTCTCTTTCTGGACCACAGATAACTCTTTCGTAAAGGTTTCTTTCGCCAAATCTCAATTCCAATTCTTTGCTTTCATTGGTGTTTTTTGCGCACACGCTCCCTTACTTGAAGCACCAGCAGATCCAGAGGCAGCACAGCAGCAGCAACAATAATAACGCCAAGCTGCCGATCACTCCACCTATGATGTAGGCCGTGTCTCCATCAGGATCTACATGAGGAAAGAAACAAGGATGTTGCAGAGAAACCACCAGTTGAATGGCGAAATGTGATCCCCTCCCTGGAATTTCTCTCACAAAGATTGTGAACAGACACACAGGGGCTCCAAAAAATGATGCCTGGGTCGCAATGCGAATAAAACACAGGCCGGGGAATGTCAGTTGGCCCTCCAACGACACCGGCAATCTCCAACCCCGAAACATGGTTCCAGTGTATCACTTGAGCCAAACGCAACAAGAGAGGTAGCACTGCTCTGGAGTTAAGTTTTGGTGTGGTCTGAGCTGAACTGGACGCATTTCGCGAGAATCCGGCTTCTTTCTACAAAGTTTTCCGACTGACTTTTTCTGGTGTCGCAGCGGACTCCTTCGTAGTTCTCCTTGCAGCGACAGATGGCGAGAGAGTCGTCGTTCGGATCACGGATGCAGAAATCTGTGCCTGGTTCGTTACACCAATTGGCAGAGCAGCGGTCTGTAAACATTTAACACAAAGCGATAGGAATGGCACGTATTCAACAGGCTGGCCCTCTCTGTTAACAATCGCACATCAAACTCTTCAATGGTCTGGGCATCCACAGATTCCTTTGTTTCGCGAACTCAAATGCTCCAATTCAGATATCATTTTGCCTCTTTTGGACCATTCTGGCCGAGAACTGGTAGAACAGTAGAGTCCGACAGGACCAACCAATGGATCACAACGTCAGCAAAGCAAAAAGGAGACCGAGGTACTCACGAGTACAGATGCCGTTGAGGAGGATGTAGTTGTTGGAGCAGATGCACTCGAATCTGTTGGGCGCAGAGGGGGAGAAGCGACACTCGTTCTGCGGTCCACACGGGTTCGGGTCGCACGGATCTGAGCACACGTCATTCAGTGTCAAAAGGAGGTATTTTTTAAGGCGCACAATCACCAATCTCTTGTGGGGTTAACACTGCGTCATTTCATTTTTTTATCACGCAGAGTTTCAAATTTCAGGGGGTGCCTCCCTCCCGGGTTGACCAGTGAGCTTGTATTGATTCTTTTTGATTTGTTGCCCTAGGGAAAACAAGCCCATTGCTTCTGTGTTTGTTGCTTCAAAGCACAAAACACACGGGTCTCGTTGGTGATGTCTGTTCAACACGCGACAATGGACACTCACTGATGCAGTCCGACTCCGCCCTGCCCCCTACACCGCCGGTGTGCAGTTGATCCCTCACGCAGTTGGTCGCACCGGCAGGACACTCGCACGGTAAACATGAGCCGGTGCCGCGCTGTCCCTTGAGCGGCTGGTAGGTTCCGTCGGGACACGGCACGCACGCCCCTCCGTCTCCGTACTCTCCCGGATCACACGCAGCTGCAACCAACATTTGTATTATTCAATTGATGAACATCACAGAGACAGGTGGCAGCTCTCACTACTTTCTCAGCATTGATGTGTGGATTTGGATCCCCAATGGTTGTTGGCTGGCTGGAGGCCAATTCGAAAATGAGAGGAACACAAGACACAAACAAATGTGGGGGGGGGGGATGTTCTTTTGCCACAACAACAAAAGAAGTAACGTTATGTCTGACAGTGTTTGTTTCACACCCATCTGCTTTCCTTGGCAATTTCTGATCAAAAGCTGAAACGAGTTTTCCAGCTCTGCCATGTGGACTCAGCCCCGCTGGTTAGCTGTTGTGCAGTGGAGGCGGGTGTGGTAACCTGTAGCCTCCTCGTGTGGCCGCAGAGATACTGACCTACATTACACTGAGATTGTGAGGTGGAGCCTGTGCTCGCCGTGGTGAGTCTGGGCGGACACTCCGTGCACTGCTCCACGCCCCGGACGGGCTTGTATGTGCCGAGTGGGCACGGTTCGCACGTGCCGTCCTGTGCAGCTTGGAACCCTGCCTCGCAATCCACTGAAAGAAGCGAAAAATGTCCAAGGTGCTGGCAACTGAGTTGACTGTTTCAAATAATTCTGTCTCCGCCCTTTTCCACCTCAAAGCAATGTGATGCTTTCTGTCGTTTGACTGGAACCCAGGTGTTGTGTGACGTGTGTGCGTGTGTGTGTGCATGTCTTACCAATTCGTATGCAGCCCTCTAGACTGACGGTTGCCTCTTGTGTGGTGGATGTCCTTGGTGGACACTCCCAGCAGAAAAAGCGCATTGGCTCAGGCTGTAAAACAAACGTAAGGAATCTTAAGTACTTAGCCAAAACACGATCCACATCGTTATGGTGGACCAGAACTGCCAGTACCTGCACACCTTGAGGACACTGTGCAGTTGCCGCACGTGAACGCAAACATTTGTGCATTTTCTTGATGTCAGCGCGAAAATTGCCCAAATGGCGAATCAGCTTCTCTTTCGTATGCCAGATAGATATTGAATAGGATTTTTCTTTGAAAGTTGTTGTACCTGGAAGAATCCAACGGGGCACATCTGACACTGGGATGTCGCCTCTTCATAATACCAGCCAGCTGTGCATGACGTTGGGAACTCTGCACCACAGAAGAAATCGTGGACGAATTCAACACGGCGCAGAGCCAATACAAAACAGCTCGAATTTTTGCCATGGGCAAGGGCTGGTCTGGGCTGGGCTGGGTGAAATGAGCTTGCAAACAGCTGGGGCCCAAAAGTTGAGAAAGCAAAATATGTTTAGCAAGGAACAAACAGAACAAAAGGATTCATTCGAGTTGGGAATATAAATGGCTTCAACTGAAACAATTGGGAACTTTGGTTCGGTTCGTGTTATTAGCCTTTCGTCCGTCAGACTCTTGGATCAACCCGGTCTTCTTGCTTCAGTGAGGAACTGATTTTTTTACCGAAACAGAAACTGTCAGAGGCCGCGCCAGGCTCCTCCGTCGTGTAGCCGTCGGGACAGGGAGTGAGGCCCTCGCGTCCGATGGTCCTGGGCTGCGTGCTGTAGAATCCCTGCGGCGCGCGCAGGCAGTAGCCCCACAGGGCCTCGAACGGTTCCTCGGCTCTCATCCAGTACTCGCCCGGTGCGCAGTCAACTGTAAAGAAAACAGGACCATGATCTGGTTGCAAAGTTTGAAATAAACCCAACATTTGAAAAACGGCGCAGTGCTGCGCAACACACACACACACACACACGCGCGCGCGCGCGCGCGAAAGACAAAAATGTCCGAAATTAGCACTCGCGCGTTGAAGGGCGAGTTTTGAAGTGTTATGTTCTTTCAGACTCATTTTCACTCAATTGAGAGGGAGACAAAGGGTTTCCAGGAAAATGTGTACTTACTGCAGATGTACTGGTCGTCGCCTTCTTCGTCCCACCCCAGGTACACGAGCTCCTGACCCTCGTCACAGACGTGATCCACCAGGAACTCCACGCTCGGAACATCCAGCTCCCCGTTCAGGACACTGGTCTGCAAGGAAAACACTTCGTGCAGTCCTCCAACTCAAAGATATTTTTTCTCCTGGGCCATGTTAGTCCTGCGTTCCTCATGCAACGTTACACAATCTTTGGAAATTGGTGCGAGATATTCCTCGAAAGTCATAAGCAAGCGCTGCAGTGGGGGAGGGGTGTGGTCCGACAGACCACCAACGGCGACATGCTGAGATCCGTCCTGTCAGTGTGACGGCTAAAAACGGGTTTGTTCCCGAAAAGGGGTTCAAAGACATCGCTATCTTTTGAAGCCTCACCGTCTCCAGGTTGTTTGCGGTGATCCAGTAATTCAGCAGTTCATTGACCGTGTCCACAGTTTCTCCAGTGTTGACGTTTGTCATCTCTGGTCTGCATTTCAAAACAAACCAAAACGTTAAATCGCGCACGCATTGTAGTTTCTAAGCGCAGATGCATAAGAAACACGTGAACAGAAACCCTCATTTTCCTCGACTCAGAAATACAGAACTCACGAAGTTGGCATCCAAGTACCTGCATGATTCAATGCACATGCAAAAAGGGACACAAGATACAAATCCTTCAGGTGAAGACGAATTACGAAATGTCTGTTGTTACGTACGGGACGCCGTTGTAAATTAGTTCGCCGGCAATGCCCTTTTCTGCATCACTGAGCTGTCGTTTGCGGCGCCCAGCTGCTGCCTGCTGCCTCGCCACTGCCAGACACTGCATGGTGAAGCGCACAATGCTGTCGGTCGCCGTCGTGCAGTCACCCGTCGATCCGCAGAACGGACCCTGTCTCGCGTTGCCGACCTGCGCAGAAGGTACACGCGACACGGTTCCACATGATTGGGCAAAATATCATCAACATCTCGATGGCAACATTTGGTTTCGCACTCACAACACCCGTAAATATAAGAAAGAGACAAGGGGAACAGGTACCCTGAAGAGAGCATTGAGTAGGGTGTTCTTGGAGAGGATGTCGGCCATAACCCCCTCGATGGCTTCCACGCTGTCGCAAGGGCCCGCTTCCGGCAAGTTGTACTTGATTTTCACGCGAAGTCGAGACGGCGATGTGGCTGAAAGAACCCAGAGCAGAATAGACCAAATTCCTGATTTTTTCTTCAGCCCGGTCAGTGTGGCACTGAAGAGGCCTACAGTCAGCCAGTGAATCATAAAGCTCCAACAATTTTCCCTTGGTTTGATTTTTGACACCATTTCACCGTCTGATGGAATGTCAAAACATTTTCATTGGTAAATACAAATCGCCATTGCGAAAATTGGACAAAGATGCAAAGAAAAATTCCTCAGCCCCAACATTCTCTTTCCTACATCTTCTCCTCACACAAATCTACGTACTGCAGAAACTTATTTCAAATTCAATGTCAGCTAAACGCGACCAGAAACTCAGGGTTTTTTTTTTTGCAAAATGAACCGTCAGATCTTGTGGCGGCGTAATGTGCACAGGACATACCTCCGCACTGAGGCCACATGAATTTTTCCAGTGGGTTCCAGACGTTGAAGGCGCCAAGGCGTGGACAGGTGAAGAACTGCGGTACGGGCTGTGAGAACATCTGACCAGAGGGACAGCTCAGCCCCGCGTAGTAGTTGCGCCACTTGCCGACCATCAGCGGCGCCTGCTCCACGCGCAGTGTCGGCTCCTGGGCCAGACGAGCCGCATCCGTGCACTCATATGCTGAATAGAAGAGAAGCCATCATTAGGCCTAAGATGTGGAGAAAAGTCTGCGCTACAGATTTGTCCTTCCCTCCTTTGATTGTCCGATTGATTCCACATGACAAAAGCACGTTCTGTGTTTGTTTGGATGTTGGTTCCCAGCGAATAAGGCGAGATCAATTCCATGGCATAGTGACG
>JAAUYG010066712.1_pt1 | contig 10513 bp, 8 predicted proteins | sample 7278091 | NCBI WGS metagenome assembly JAAUYG01 (sample SAMN14350201, study PRJNA611818) | marine sediment metagenome | isolation source: surface marine sediment (0.6m) | place: French Polynesia: Moorea | collected 2018-08
CACTAATAGGAAGTCATATATGGGGAGTCAACTGCACTATTGGATTTGACCTTGAGTGACCTTGAAAGGTCAAAGTCAAGTACACTCATATTTTGAAGGCTTATACCTTGTAAATCAGCCATGATCGGCCATACCTTGCTAAGTAAACATTAATAGGAAACCATATATGGGGAGTCCATTGGTACTTTTAAATTTGACTTTGAATAGCCTTGAAAGGTCAAAATCAAGGTCATTGAGATCTCGAAGCCTTATATCTCATAAAGAAGAATATTTAGGCCCTATGTTACAATTAAACATTAATAGGAAACCACATATGGGGAGTCTAATAGCACCTTCATATTTGATATTGAGTGATCTTGAAAGGTCAAAGTCAAGTCATTAACATTTTGAAGCCTTTTATCTTGTAAAGGAGCCTAGTTAGACTCTATATTACTAATAAGCATGAATATGGAACCACATATGGAGATTCCAATAACACCATCACATTTCAACTTGAGTGACCTTGGGTGGTCAAATTCAAGGTCACTCAGATTTCAATCTCTTTTATCTCATAAAGGTGCCCACTTAGTCGACATCTTACTGTTAAACATTAATAAGAAATCATATATGGAGAGCCTAATGACACCATCACATTTGAGCTTGAGTGACCTTGAAAGGTCAAAGTCAAGGTTTAGTCATGTTTTCAGGGGTTGTCCATCTGTACATTATACATATAGTTGCCAGTAGTACTCAATATTAATCTGAATATCACATAAGCTAGTATGTTGGCGGGCGTGGTTTTCTGCTGTTCCAGTGGTCTTTCTTGCTTATAATTACAACTTGTTTGTCGAAAGCTTCCTAAAATTCCCAATTGTACTCGTTGTATCTTCTAGAAAGTCTTCACTAGGTATAGAAAGTATTAAAATGTGCTGAACTTGAAGTGTTCGGTAGTTAACATCTTCACTTTAATTTCGACGTTGAATAAACTCACCTCTCCTTCGCCGACCTCACTGAGCGTGATGATGGTCTGGCATTCGTGATCAAACACCAGACGCCAGAAATCCACTACAGTGTCTGGCAGTGGGACCTGGGTCACTACATACGCATGTGGAGAATAGAAACCCTGAAATGCAGAGGGGCAGAAAAAGAGGGGCAGAAGCTCGGAACTCTGGTTTCTACATTCAAGAAATACTGTGGTATGTCTCTAAGACCATGTGTAAATTAATACTTACACTGGAAGTAGAGCGGCAACTTCAGTCTCAATGAAATTGACCGCTATTAACATGATTAAAAAACAAGACAATCTTTCAAGTATTTATATGGTCGCTGAATAAGACATAATAACCAATCCAACTGTACTTTTATGGTTGCCAATAAATGTATATCTTATCTTATCTTAATATACCATGCTGCCAGTTTCTCCTGCAGTTCTACGTTATATATTCCTCATACGTGAAGTTAAATAACCCAAGTGTTTTCCCATCATCAAATGGTATTCCAGAATATGAAATTTACACCAATATTTCTTAGCAGTTGTAATCGATATACCCAGAGCTGCTCCAATTGGACATAACGTTGCATCCTACAGCAATGCAGCTCTGATGTTTTTTATTTATATTACACGAGCAGACATGGTCCATTCATATTGAATTATTAAATGGCATACCTCTACATAAGTCGCGTTGATGTAGTCTGTGGATCCTTTGTGAGGAATATTTAGATACGGTCGGTGTTTATCATCTGAGATATCAAAACAGACAATAATGCAAACCTTTTAAGTTTGCAAGTATTATGCCTTAGAATTTTGGCAAGTATTATGCCTTAGTGCATATGATTCTGAGACAAAGATACATGTCAACTAAAACGTCAAAAGTCTTTACAAGTTATGATGTGAGGTTATTTTTGAATTTATCTTTATTCGCACTCAAAGTACAGCCACAACTTTTACACAACACTAACGCTACATCATGTCATATGTTTTTCATGTGCCATAACCTAAGTAAAGGCAATTTTATCAGCATTAGCCCGTGGTGGGTTTCGAATCTGTGCAACGGGGACATATGTCACTCTGCCTGGGGCTCTAGCCATTTGACCACTGAGCAGGAACAAGTTTATGTTAACAACTGCACCGTCAACTGTTTCAGTGTCACGGATATATATGCTAATTACATGTACATCACTGGATCATACAACTTAACACTCCATTTCATCATTAAAATAATTTTGTTTTGGGTAGCAAAATTAGAAAGATCTTTAGTGATTGTCAGTCACTGCGTTTACATTTAATCTACATTTTTAAATACGTATGCCACTGTCATAAAGTTTTGCAACTTATATATAAGTTTCATGGGTAAACAATTATGTTAATCTACGCATGCGTCTGTCTAGGTGCAAGCAGCCATTTTACTACTTAGTACCTGGTACGATCTCTTGATGCCGGTTTTTGGTCCTGTTCTCCTCAGTGACGCCCACAACAGGATCCATATATGCCGTGTTGACTTGAATCAGCTTACGGAGTACCTGGAAATCAGTGCAGTTGTTATCCTTAATTTGTTTAATTGAATCGTTTTATCGAAAGGGAATTAAACATAATATACCATTTTATTTAAATAAAGGTTAGCGATATGTTATAATCATGCACAGATGCCCCATGATATGTAGCTATGACCTAGTGTAAATAAATTTTAATAATAAACCTAAATAGCACTTTTACCATACATATCCCAAATGGCTCATGTGAGGCCCTATCAAATTGGCGTGTTCTGCTGCTGCTAACTATTCCGTTACATCTCATTCTGTCGATACAGAATGTGTAATACTTTGACAGACGCGATCTGGGTTACCGTCTGATTCCCTAGAATGCAAAACCGATTCCTCTTACCATCTTACATGTCTACTATAATTTACCTGTTTAAACTAATAATTTGCGATGTGCACAGTCTGATACCTTAAATTCTTCCACGAGTTTCCTCTTGCTGCAGACGTTTGCACTGAAGGAGTGGCAGGCTACAGCTGTTACCCCGGCTTTATGATGGTCTATCAACGCTTCATAGAGGAACTGGTACTGGCTCTATAAGATTGCAAATCTTGTACTACTAAATGTAGCTGGATGATACAGAAATATATGCATAATTTAAGGCCTTAATATATTGCTGTTCCATCAATAGAAAGTTTATAGTTAACTAACACTCGAAAGATCAGGTCAACAGTCGTAAAATTATTCACTGAGGTATGTTATTATGTAATCTGAATTGCTCGACATGATAAATGTGGATTTGTGGTTTCACCGGTCAGTGCCGGTGTTCTTCTATACTGGATTAGGATAAGGTTTGCCTTTTGCATGGGGATCTTTGTCACGACATTGTGCCAGCGTACCAGTGTCTGTATCATGTTAGGCCTCTGTGATCTCAGCATGTAGACACAGCTCTTGATGTCTACAGCTTGCTCTCTCTCAGCTTCCTGGAGTAGGTAGTCTACAGCGATAAACGACCCGGTACGACCCACTCCGGCACTGGGGAATGGAAATATGGTGGTATTGGTAGATATACTGAAATTGTCTTGTTTATTATTGCTGTTGTTGGTGGGATTTCCTAAATGCTTTTATAATTTCATCACAATGACCAATTGCGGACTGCCCTTGACATGTACAGTACGTCGAAATTCTCTACATGTATATAGTTCTTAGTAATGAAACCTCCTCAAAATTTATGACAGTTTTCGCAGCCTTTTTGGTGTCCCTAATTCTAGGTTCTACTGTAACGTAATGACGCACCTACAGTGTACCAGCATTGGGGATCCTTCGTCAGCTTTCAGTGAGCGGACTTTCCTGAGGAAAGCCAGCAAGGAGTGGTCAGTGGTCGGTCTCTGCTTGTCTGGCCAGGCCAGGTACTGTAGCTGCTGGACCGTCAGGTGCTTGTTCTGGAATATTAAAGAGCAACATCTGAGGATTAATTTTAACTCTATTAATATATTATTCTAAACTCTATCAAAATATTTTAAAGGACATCTTCAAAATCAAACGTGCATAAAGATGCCATCACGGAGGCTTTGTAACGCCAATGGGATAAATGTAAAACAAAAATAAATAAAATGAAGAAACGACAGCTGTTGCAATACAGGTTTAACTAAATTGCAAGACTAATGTGCCGTGGAAACGTTCTCTGTGTTTTTGTGGATTTTCTCGCCAACCTTCATAGTGTACATTTATAACTTAAGGACAAGAACCTTATAATACCATAGGTCAATCAAGGTCGTAGATGGCAGCAGAATAGGCAAGAAATGTCGTTCGTATATACTAAACAAGCTAAACAGAAAATCCTTATATTAGTATTAGAACACTCGTGGAAACAATTATATACCTCTGATGTAAGGGTGAAAATACGGAGAGTGTAGTCAGCATAATCACCCTCTGCATCCATCTTAACACTGGCGGTGCCGTACTTCTTCTCTTCCCCAACCTTCTCTGGCCAGTAACAATCACACTGTTTCTGAAAATGAATCAATTTTAATATACATAATGTATGTAACCAGAAACTACAAACTGTGTAACTATGTTATCTGGAAACCTGTTCCAATTTGTTAAGGATTGTGTCCTGTTATGTCCATACGTTGAGTGTTTGTAAAAGTTTTTCTGATCAGTGTCCTCGTGGAAATATGTTGCTACATTTGTTTAAAATATTGCAGGTACCCGTTGAAAGCAATAGCAGCAGCACGTACGTAGAAGTAGAGGAGTATTAATACTATAGGTGGAAGTAACCAATCGGATTTGTTAATAATTTCACCTTGCATCACTAAATATACCTTGGTTCCTTCTTGTAGCGGAGTCAACATAACTATTCGGTTACATTTCAACTGCCATATCATCCACCAGAAGTCGACCATCGTCTCCTTGATAGGACCTGAGGGAAATACCAGGATTCCCACAAACCATAGGATCGTCATTCATAATATATGATGATATAATGATATGATGACATGAATATATAATGATCATTTGCAGTTTGTACCGTTCTACAAAAATGAGCTAGGCTCTGATACTAGACATTCATCACATAAGTATGAGGGTGATTTTGCACACAATAATACCGTGAATCGTGTGCAGCTTTTTGTCAGGATTACACTGACTTGGGTGGCTACGTATGATAGGATTACCATGTGGATTCACATGGTAATCCATGGTAATCTACATGTCATCCATGCTTATAGTACTCGTCTGCAGCTTGTGCCATTCTATAAATATTCTAACATTTGAAATTTATCACTGAGGTGTGACAACGATTTGTTAAATAAATATTTTAAAGGCGTTTTGATGTTTGCAAATTAAGCTGGGTGATTATGTTTCTGTGTGAGAAAAAAATGTAAACTGACCTTGTGTAGCTATGTATGCATTCCCATCTCCACCATAGCCCTATAAAACAATACAGTAACACAGTAACTTTAACAATATAGTGACGCAATATTCTAACTTCGACAGTTTGAGTTTTATCTACAATATACAGTGCAGATCACTGAGTGTGGATTTTTGAGCCCTTTAAATCAAAACCATATTTCCACAAAGTTTTACATAGGTTTATTTATCTCTCAAATGTAAGAAAATGTATCCTCACCTTCACGTAGTTGGCATTAATATAGTCGGACTTATTCCCACTAGGCCAGGAAAGCTTCACCCTAGTATGGTCATCTGAAGTGGAAGGCAGAGGTGGATATTGCTTCGAGTGTTACACCAATGCAAACAACATTTAAAATATTTCGGTTTTGCTAAACAACGCTATCAGTGAAAATGTTTGTTAATAGTTACACAAACCTCCCAAGTAGCCTTACATGCCACGATGTTCTTGAATCTGTTCTTGTTCCTGTTCTCTTTCTTCCTGCCGTCGTCACTGGATCCCAGGTATGTGGACGGTAATGTCTGGAACAAATAATCCGCCTACCCTGTGTTTAATGGGGAAGCGTGGAATGCATAAGCTGCATAACAAAGATACTATGGATATACAGATTATACCTATAGATACATGAAAATGAAAAAGAAAAATTAAGACAGTAAACATATCTTAAATGTCACGGAGTTTATTATATAAGAAACGAAATTATGAGAAAGACACTTGTCATAGGCAAACAAATTGCAGTACATAATTATTAATAATTGAAATTAACAATTCCCAGGAGAAAGTATTAACATCAGACACTAACACTGTGCTCCTGTTTATAGCCGTCTTCTGTGTCCAGCAGTCCCTGGTACACTTCCTCCAGTGACGCCATCGGGATTTTCTCCGTGACAAAGCCGAAGTTTTCATACACAGCAGGCTCACCATGACTAGACGTAGGCTGGAATGGCGGATTCTGGTCTTTTACGGCAGGCGTGTCCAAGGTGATGATCGCGGACGATGGACTTACTTCCTTCACTGTGTCTTCAGACTTTAAACTACCAGTATCTTTCAAAAAGTAAAATACTACCCTGCATGTACATACACCTGTTAAAAACTACATACATTTAATTTTTGGTAAAGCCGGGTGGTGTGTAAGGGCATTATGGAAAAGCGTCGTGTGAAACGTTCATTACGTGTACATTATTATTACTAACCTTTTATATGAGCTGGTTGAGCCAGTAATAGAAATACATCTGCTTGGGCATTCTATGCAGCTCATCATTTCAACATTACTCTAGATCTAGGTTCTTTTGACATCATTTTAAGGTAAGTGGATAACTTTTATGTAAGCATTGCAATAATACTAACCAAATATAAATTACCATCATGTTTAGGAGATGGCAGACTGAGTACAGCCGACTTTCATATAGATGTGAATTAATTTTTAGTATATAATCACCTTGGAATTAGCCTAAGGGAAAGTGGCATTTTAGCATAGGCCGCCATGTTTTTTTAAACCAGTATGCACCTTATTAGATTTCTATAAACAGATGTGCGCCTTACCTTCTAGATCTGAATTTGAGCTCTTTCGTGAGCTGAATAAATTTTCTGGAAGTCTCTGGGCAAACGCCGTGACGCTGTTTTCTTTTATAGCCTCTGCCACCTTTCGTCCTCTACTTTGTTCGAGTCTTTCCTTCCGTCTGATCCTGGAATCACCGAAATAATCAACCTCACGTATCACACAGCAAATTATTTACAGAACTGTATGGCTGGAAGTTATAGACGAAAATATCTTGCTGGAACACGGATAACTGGATAACTACACTACATATAAAGCGAGATGTTGGCCGGCGCATGTACATCAATTGCATATAATAAATAGGGCAAGACAAACTTACAAACATATAACGAGAAGAATGATCAGGGTGACGACAACCACACTGGCAGCAACACCTATGATTACAGGTATGATATCTGTTGGAAAAAGCAAAGAAGACAATTTTAAATTTGTTATAATCCTTGTGTAGGAGATACATTTTTATAGAGTTATTACTCCAATTATTTTCAAAAGTTCCTAACAGTTCCGTAGGAATTATATCTGTTTAATCATCGTAGAGTCTGGATCACCAGTTAGTAACATGAAATTAATTGTAGTGACATGATAGTAACGGATTTTAGTGTAATTGTAAGTAATGAGAGATACAGCTCCATTGTAATGCATCGTGAAACATATATTTACTATTGATGTCTTAACTTCTGGCCGCAGTTGTTTCTGGGTTAGTAACATGCAAAAGCTGGAATTGCAAATGCAGTACCAAGGCAGTACTACGTTTTACACAACAGGCTTAGAAGTGTTGAATTTTATATGATTAATTGCACAGATACACCAACTTCATAATCGATCAATAATGAAGAATATTTCTACTAGGTCATTAGTGGTGTTAGTAGTAGAAGTTGGCAGTAGTACATGTAGTAGTAGCAGCAGCAGCAGCAGTAGTAGTAGTAATAGAAGCAGCAGTAGTAGTAGTAGTAGTAGTAGTAGTAGTAGTAGTAGTAGTAGTAGTAGTAGTAGTAGTAGTAGTAGCAGTAGTAGTAGTAGCAGTAGCAGTACTGTACTAGTATCAACATACCACCAGCTGACGAAAGGGTGCTGCTAATGTCCCCGTACAGGTGCGCGATGGCTGCCTGAAGAAGAAGTGAACAAACAAGTATCGTTAGGTTATTCACTTATTCTATTTACGGACTTCATCGATTTACTGCAGGTCACATGTATGTGTATAGCACTTGGATAGTGGCAAGTCTTCTAAACAAGGGTCTTAATTTCTAATCTCCATTTCCTTAATTTACAACTTGTCACCCATAAGTAAACTGAAAACCTTGGTCAACAAGCCATTCCTGTCCCTGTGTTCAAGGGAATGTAATTACTCTTGGACCAACAGTTTATGTGTCTATATATGAATAAAAACGACTGCATGCAAAAACGTTACGCTGAATGAATTTGAAATAAATGACGCAATGGCTGTATGAAAGGTTAAACTTATAGTTTGTCATCTTTCTGTACCAGAAGCGACACCCTACGACATACAGGGTTTAAATTACGATTTGACAATGTGCCAGTAATTTTGTTCTTCAGAGTGATCTAAGAGCAGTTGGGGGTGTATACGCGATATCATGTGCATGCTATAGAAACAAAGTAGTCGTATGCACTTCTGAATCAATTGGTTTGTCAGATTAATATATCGGATTAGCGCCTCAGATCAGTCACTGAGTCATCTTTCAATTTATTTCACCCCGCGGAAGATGCACATATAATTATCGAAAATAGAATTTAAGTAAACTAAAAATTTAATCACGGTTAATCCGGAGAGTCATTAGTGGCAGAACTTACCCGATTCCGACATCGCTGTCCCAGCTTGGATAAATTTGTTCGAAGGTCCTCTATTCGACCTTCCAGCTTTTCTTCAACACCGCCACACTTCTGTTCCAGCAGTCTTTTATTCACCTTCTGTCTCCACTTCAAGCTGTATATCCTGTCTTTGAGACCACTGCAGCAAGTCCTGTTCATCTGCTGAGATTCCACGGCTGCACAGCGCATGCGCAGATGGCGGTGGTTTGAATCCGTGGCGAATTGACCGAGCCCAGGGACGTTTTCTGGAGAACGGCTGTGCGAACTTGCGGTTGAAAATTGTTCGCCTCCAAAATCGAGATTTTTTCTCCCAGATGACGGCGTGTGACTGTGATCAGCTGAGAATGGCAGATTGTGATTGAGATCTTCTCTGGGTATACGCAGTGTAATCCATGTTTCCAGCCCCGCAACTCGATCACTCAATCGCGTTACGTCAGAGACGTACATCACGTGGTAGTAGTATAACGTCATGATGTGGAACGCTGGATAGAGGCTGACCAGCAGCAGAGAGACGGAAGGGGAGATTCTGTGGCGGTTAGCATGGCTGGCATGTGATACGTCACCTCTGCACGGACACACTGTGATATCACGGCTTGTGTTGAGATCTTCCCGCTTGCACATGCTGAATACTGCACCTGAAATTGGTTGATAGTCCCAAATTAGGCACTTATATACGTATTCACTGAATCACTTCACATTGAAATGTCAGCTAAGTCCCTCGGCAGTCACTGACGAAAATGTTCCGGGTGCGCGACGACAGCAATCGTTTTAGCATACCAGTATGCACGTACAGCATACTCTGTGCATACTTGCACACCAGTATAGGATCGTAAGTGCCCGCGTAAGTGTACCAAGCGGAAACGAAAATAATCTGTGATTCAAATGCGAAACCGGTATATTGTATTGTCGGACAGTCCATGTTTTTACTTTAAAAGTACATGGTATGGTACTGAAATGTTCTGGAGAATAAGGCTCTTAGAACATATACATTCGGACTTAATACCGCGAGATATGTTAACCGCCATATTGAAGTACTATTTTAACCGCCACTTAATGTGCGGGATGCATAAGGGGTACGGTATCATGCAAGTCGGATACGCAAACCGCATTACGACCTTTCGCACGAGCTTTACGCGTTTATGGATTCTTACATGTAGCTTTAGGTTAACCAGCTGGCTGCTTCCGGACTACGTCAATGGCTACGTCAATCGTGACCAGATGCCAGGATGGGCAAGATGCGGATTTCTCGTGTGGTTTAGAGCTTCCTTTGCGTGGTTCTTGATGTTTCCTTTCACGGTTCTGCCCACAGTATCCGTATCCTGCATGTATTTACCCATGCAACGCACACGGGAACGCACCATACGGTCCAGAAGGCCTCCACCTCCAGCACAAGAAGACATCGACACTTATCTCCTAGACTGCATGGTGCGTTGTCTGGACACAAGCCAACCCCTGCCTTTTGCATGCTCTGCGGGGCGACTGAGCCTCCCATCGCGGTTAGATGGACATGAGTGATTGTAGCTTGCGAAGATCACGTAGCGGATGTCGAGGATATCACGTACGTGTTCACTGGTAGCGAATGCTGCACGCCAGAAGGTACAAATGTAGGTATACCATATAGGCTGCCCAATTGCAGTAATTGTGGTCTGACAGGTTTCAGACCACAATTACTGCAATTGGGCAGCCTATATGGTATACCTACATTTGTACCTTCTGGCGTGCAGCATTCGCTACCAGTGAACACGTACGTGATATCCTCGAC
>JAAUYG010276063.1_pt1 | contig 10512 bp, 3 predicted proteins | sample 7278091 | NCBI WGS metagenome assembly JAAUYG01 (sample SAMN14350201, study PRJNA611818) | marine sediment metagenome | isolation source: surface marine sediment (0.6m) | place: French Polynesia: Moorea | collected 2018-08
CGAATTTATACATTCTCACCTTGAGGGGTCAAACCGCAATTCTTACATAATTCTTGTAGTTGCCCATCGCCAGTGGCCAACTGCATAAGATGTTAGAATTATGGTTTGACACCGGTATAATAACTATATAATCTCCGAATGTGTCTTAATAACATTAGATGAAACCTTGAACATGTTGAAACTGGCATAATTGCTTCCCTTATGAAATTAATTGCTCAAACTTTTCACAAGCAAAGGCCATTTTCTTATATAAACATGGTTAATGTTCAGTAAACATCGGTCACGTACATATTTCAGCATCTCTAATAAATACGCAATAATATTTACATCACAATAGTATACAGACATGATAAATACAGTTTGCTTCTTCAAGATTTCTAATACACAACTTCCTGATTTGTACATAACTTCCTATTTTATGGTACGTGTATTCAAAATTTTCTCTCTATAACACGTAAATTAATATGGAACTTATGAAAAGCAACGTTCCTGTTTAAGATATTTTAAAAGGGGATTATCGAATAAAAGTTTGTTGTATCACAACATATCATAGTGGAATTTTTGCAACATTGTTTCACTCGAATTTGCATAATAGTGAACATAGTGAAGGCTGAGCCTTAATAGGAATGCATTATAAACATGGATGCAAGGTTAGCTTCCCATAGACTCCACCGATAGCAGCCTCCATGTTATAAAGTACTCATCACTCAACACTATACAAATATGTACCTGTCAGTAAATGTATAAACACAATATATGAACCAACAGAGAATATTACTCTGGGCTATTCAGTTGTCTGGTAACATGAGGAAAGCCCATACACAAAAATATGTTACACATGAAATGATATTTACACATATATGTATATGTACAAATGTTACTGGCCATTAGTTTTCTTCCAAGTGTGCAAACAAACCAAGACCCCAAATATATCACACATTTTTTAAGAACACAAAATATATGTTTACTGGCCTATTAGATTACTGGCAAATATTTAGTAATTTTTTTACAATACGTCATCAACAATAATTTTGCTCAACTTCATATTTATAAGTATATACAAGTGTACCTTGTGCCTTATACAATGGTAAAATTTTAGACTGGCCTTTACTATTCACCTGATGCAGGACAGGTGCTGGTATTTCCAGTCACATTTAAAGTGTCACTACTTTCATCAAATGTTTTCGAGCTGCGTCGCACACGGGTCGTTTGCACGACCATGGACTTGGCAGGATCTACCACATTTCCCATTGTCTTATGCCGGTTGATATGTTTCACCCAACATAAACGATTGACGAAGGAAGCATCACAGTTAGCATAATAGCACTTGTGGGGCTTGTTTCCTGTGTGTATCATCCGATGCTTCTTAAGTGCACCCTGTTCAGCGCATTTGTAATCGCACAGGTCACACTCGAAAGGTTTCTCGCCGGTGTGAATTCTCATGTGGCTGATCAAACCATGCTTGTATGGGAAACCACGCTTGCAAATTTGACAGACGTAAGGTCGCTCGGTGGAATGGAGATGCTTCTTGTGTTTGTACAGGTTTCCCATTTGGGTGAATGACGAACCACAGACATCGCATTTGTACGGACGAACTCCCTTGTGGATCAAAGAATGCACTGAGAACTGCCTTAGAGTAGCCGTGGCAAAGGGGCAATGCTCGCACTTGAATTGGTACAGATCCCGATGCTTCTGGAAATTATGCTTGCGGAGTTCCCACCGAAATTGGAATCTCAAATCACAAATGTGACAAAAGAAAGGTCTTCTTTTTGGTGGCACATACACTGACTGGCTGCTCTTCTTCCCTGCAGCGTTACCCTTGAACATCTCACCAGATTCCTGATATTCTGCGGTTTCTGGACTGGAGTCTAAACAAGCAGTTCTGCAATCTGGGTGTTGTTTGGAAACATTTTTGGGAGTTTCTGACTCGGCCACAGAATGGTGATCTTGATCTTCTCCGGTAAACATTGGTAAGCGCGGTATCATGATAGGTGGTTCTGTCGGCCTGCCGACAACCGTTGAGGGGATCTGTTGCAATCCAGATAGGATTCCAGTGGGATTCAGGTTGATTTTCCCCTCTGCCTTATCTGGTGAAAAGTTTTGGTGTCCGGTATGATTTGACAATAGAGCTAATGCAGTGTCCTGCTGTACCCCCCCTGTACGGTCGCTACCCTCTGGTGTGAGGGGCGGGATAGAAGTAGCACTGGAGTTCAGATGTGGAATGTTGGCAGTGGGTAAGAGCGGAGGAATGTCGGAAGCTGCTGTTGGGGAAGCCACCGTGTTGTTGTGGTCAGTCCTAGTCTCCCTAGAACTCCCTGGACTGACAGTCAATGCTGAAAGTGGGCCTTGCGTGTTTCCACCAACTTCAGCATCATTTCCGATGAGTGTGTGGAGCAGATTCTGGACCCATTCCATAGTGGTTGGATCAGGAGTCTCGGCAGCAGGATTTTGTTCAGCATCATCCACGAGCGTCGACTTCATCTTGTCCAAGACCTGACCCAGCACTAGCAGCTGCAGCAGCACCTTTTTGTTTTCTGTAACCGGGCCACTGGCCAGCGCTTGGATGGAGACATTGGTCTGAATCTGGTGACACAAGACCTGGATGAGGGTGTGAAGCAAAAGCAGCTGTGACCTCCAGGGCGGTACCACCATGTGTGACTGAGATGTGCAGAGGACTGAGTCAGGAGGAGAACGAAACTCTGGCAATCCCTGAAATCCCACAATCCTTGGCACTGGTGCAGCTTGGACAGCAGATGCTGTAGACTGGGTGATCACGTTAGCAGGATGTCTGGAAGATGGCAAACTATAAGGACCCGGATTTGCACTTGTCCCATTTTCCCTCATCGCTGGTGTAATATTGGGTGTGACAACTGATCCCTCACCTTCTGTTCCGGACAGTGCAAAACCAAGATGGGGTTGTTTCGAACTGTCCCATGCCGATGTCCTATTACTGTCCTCTTGAACAGAACTTTCCATTTTTCTATCCACGACCCTTGTTAAATTTTGAGCTAGATGGGATCCCAGTGTGGGAGCTCTATTAGTATTGAGTGCTTGTTGTAGGCGAGCTTGCAGTTTGAGTTGAAGATTGGGGTTGGAGTTGCCAGGAAGCGTATGACTGAACTGTGCACTGGTGAGGAGTTGTCTCAGCTCTTGGGTCAGTTCTGGCAATGACTCAGTTGGCCTTACTTGGCTTGTAAGACCTACTTGTGGCTGTCGAATGCCTGAGATGTTACTCCTAATCTGTAATGTATCGATAGGGAAAGGCAAATGGCGTGGTATTAGTCCTAAGGGCAAGCGAGCACTGGCGCCAGGGACAATGGACTGGTTGGGAACACCAGCTGTAACAGGCACTACTGTGCTTTCTACCTGCACAGTCATCATGGTCGTAGGTAACCTGCATGGCTGCTGTGATCGTGAAGGAACTTCGCCTGTTCGTTGTGTTGTGCTGGGTTGTTTAGGTGGACTACCTTGCATCATAAGAAGAGCTGGTGGTGAAGGGGAAGAGGCTGTGCTTACTGGCTGTCCAGATGTCAGCATCTGTTCCTGAGATGACGCATATGGTACGGTCCTATGCTGAAGGCCTTGATTTATGTGACTGGCTGTATCTGCTACTGGCTGCTGTTGAGACAGACCATGCTTGATGAATGGTGGCCTATGGCTCTTCTGATGGGAATCTCCAGATGGCCATGCTTGGGACACACCTGATCCATGAGGTAATCCAGTCGTGCCTGATACAGCTACATGAGGTAAACCGGTATAAGACAACCGTGATTCACTCACTGTGACCCCTTCAGGCAAGCACTTCCCTTGCATTTGCCATTGGTGTAGCACCTCTGCTGGGATCACTTCCCCAGGCTCTGGTGGACTTCTGCTGTGGCGAACCTGCAGGAGTCTTGCAGGGTCAGATTCCGCTGGAGACAAACTGCTAAAAGGGGGATGATTATGCAAGCCTGGTGGGAATCCTTGGTTAAGTGTTGCACCACCAGATTGAGGATAGTATCCACCAGGTATGCCACCAGTCCCATTCATCCAGGCTCGGGTAACCTGCGGGGGCAAAGATGTTAGCATTTTGTTCATAGAGTCAATGGGGTTGGAATTTGCACGGATACGTTTTGCAGCGATTTCCTGGCTGTTGCGTGAGTGGGTGAATGGAATAGTTTCTTGCCGCACAATCATAACATCATCATCTTCATCACCAGACGCATCACTTATGACAATGGCAGTGGTGTCTTGTGCATTCTTTCTTTTGCGGGGTTTGTTTGAATCGATTGCAGAGGAACTGCTAGCACTTCCCTCAGGAGGCTTAGGCAATGACAGATCTAAGATGCCTTCGGGCTCAATGCTATTCTGTATGTCTACAGAAGTAGAAATTGAAACTGTTGGGATTTGCCCACAGTAAACCGCAGAATCACTCGCAGTGTCAGGCATATCGCTCTTCATTTGGTCTGCATCACCAGCATCTTGTTGTTCAACATTACACGAGTCCTGTAATGATGGCTGTGAGGTGAGAGATGTTGGGCCAGTCCAGGATGGTCCATCTTCAGGAGGACTACCTCCACTCTCACCGGTCCCCCCTTGCCCAGGTCTTTCTTCCACAGATTCTTGTGCAGTGTCCAAGGCAGTGGCTTTGTTGTTCTTCCCAGTGACTGACTCTTCTGAAAAGTTATTATCAGGACTTCCCTTGGGTCGTTTTTCTTCGCTTTTGTCACCTGTGTCAGCAGACAGGTCACCAGTATTTTTGGTAGCGCTTTCTTTGATGGAGGCATCGTTGTTGGATGCCTCAACAGAAACGGACCTATTGATTATGGTGCTGGTATGGCTAACATCATCTGTAGACTTATCATGTACTGTATTAGTACTTGCCCAATCTCCTGGCAAATCTCGCTCAAGCTTACTTGTCTCCTCCAAATTTTCAGTCGCCAATGCTTCTGCAGCACTTTTTGAAAAAGCAGGATCTTGTACAGTGGTTTTCTGATTTTCGATCATAATGTCTGTTGGCTCGTTCACTTGTTTACCATCCTTTGACATATCTTTGACTTCAACACTGTTACTGTGAGGAAATGGAGACCCATCCTTTTCTGTCTTTACTGAGTTTATGCTACTGTGCATGTTCTCACTACCCTCTGGTGCCTTTATCTGAAAGGGACGCCTTTGCATAAGAGCAATGATGCCTGGAGTGAGCTTCTCCTTTACTGGCGATGTTGAAGCTTCAGCTCCACTCTCCATGTTATCAGTCTGGTGAGGCGAGGTCCCTGAAGACACTAGCTCCAACTCGATAGATGTCTCTGTCGATTTTAATACAGGGTCAGCTGAGCTTGATTCAGTTTTTCCTTCATCATCCAATCCTGCTGCGAGTGGTGTCACTGAACTGATATTACCCCGGGAACCTGCCTCTTCACCTGATGCGATTACCAATTCACTATTTTGATCATGATCCAGCGGTTCGGTCTTCATCAAAGACAAATATCCCGCTGCAGGTTGTGTGGATTTTATTTCATCACAGTCATGTGGAGAACTTTCCTCAGAATCTGCGTAGGCAGCCAACATCAGTTCTGCCTCAGCACACATATGCCTGGAGAACTGAACTGGAACAACTTCAGTTTCATTATCTATACCAGTAGTCCCCTCTCCCCCATGTGGCTGTACACCGCTGCATTGGCTACTGGCCGATAACAGTGGACTTCTTGGCTCTTCCTTGATTGGAAGATCACTTCCTGCAGTGTCTGGAGTAAAATTTTGTGTCTCTGTATCGGCATATTGTCTTGAAGACTGCATTTCTGAAATGTCAGATAAAAGTAGTTGTGACTGAGCAGTTGAACATTGAGGCACTTTTGGTTGTGAGAATTCGCCAGCCTGAGTAGCATCAGGATCTGGGCAGGAGAATATGGCACCGCTTTCTGGAATTCGCTTCTTGCAGACATCATCAGAGCTGGGTATCTCCTCTGGTAGCTCACCTTTGACATCAGGCAGGTTTGACCTGGCTGGACTATTGCTTTCGTCAGTTGTAACTGAAGGCAGGCACACCCTCAGCTGCATACCCCTTGGACTGCTGTGTGACTCTGGCTCCAGTGAATGATTTGGGGATCCAGTTGACCTGGAATCATGGGATCCATCCTGATCCAGAAGATGGCCTGCCATGCCCTGCAGCAGGCTCTTCCTGGCACTGCTAACATCAAGAGTTGGTTCAGATTTCTGCCCCTGTGACATATCACATGCATCAGTACACATCCCATCCTTGGGTCGCTCTGAAAAGCCCCCATCAGCCCCTGCCCCTTCATTTGTGGCAAACCTCAAAGGTGTTCCAGAAATTTCTGCTCCTGAAGGATCCGTGAGAGCCTCAGGTGCTGCTTCTTCTTCCAGTGAAGGACAGATAATCGGGATGCTGTCACCATGTATAGGTGTCTCTCCATCGGTGTCTCCCATGATTCCATGCGTGTCAGATTTTTTCTCCATGTCCATGACAGTGAATCCTTGAGCCACAAAGAACAGGCTCCATACATCTTCTCCTGTGCCTTTAGGTCACAGCCATGAATCAGCTTTCATCTGAAATCAGAAACCATAGCATAACTCAATACGGACGTGCTGTATAAATTTTTAAAATCATGCATGCAGTATTCATGGTAATTAGACAGCAACAATCAAATGGCAGGAATGTCCGGGCACAAACAGACCACATTTCTTATTTTTTGCATGCTTACAATAAAGACTCAAACTCAACTTTTTAAATGTTTGCAAACTTTCATAACCATAACATTGTAACATTGATATAAATTGTGATTTGTGGCAGTTGGTACATTGAACACTATGACAAGGGAGCTGTTATCATGTATCACGTTGACATCCACATGTACCTGGCATTGCCTTGAACCTGTCAACATTATTTTGCTATTATTTCAAAGTACAACGTAGTTTTTAGCACACCATAATCTAGGCTGTAGGCAAGTTTTACAGAGCCTTGGGTATTCAGGCCATATCCAAAAGGAAGAAAACAGCTACTGAATTCAATGAATTTGTACCTTCACAACTATATCATGTCAAGTAAAGCAGTGAAAGCACAGAAAATGTTACACTACTGTAGTACCGTGTGATCTGACAATTCAATATAGGCCTAACTACTGTGCTACAACAAAACCCAATACCAAACCTGTAAATCTCAGATTACTTGAAGAGGAGAACTATGAACATGATGAAAATAGTATGAAAAGAAACAGCATCTACACAGTAGTTCCCTTTACTTGTGGCCACATTAGAGAGATCACTTTTTTCGGTGAAAGGGAGGAGCAGGAAATGAATTCATCAGTGTTAGTAGCAGGAGTGGCATAGATTTTGGGCCACTGTATGTTCTAGAGGCTGGCTCTACATAATCAATGATAGTGAATGGTCCAAATGCCTGGGGGAAGAAAGAAATGCTGTGCCAACCGAACTTGCTCCGATTGTTTCAATTTGTGTCTTGTTTTGTTAATTGCACAAATTTTGGATGCACTAGATGGATATCAAATTCTTAGGTCTGCTTGAGCTTGACTATGTCAGCAGAGCTCATGAAACCGAAATTTGTCCATCGGCTGGCCGTCTGTGTCACAATAATCAGTGTACTAATACGCGGGGGGATTTCTTTCAACTTTTATTTGTTGCTTCCCCTGGGCCATATGCTCAGACTTTTTCGAATTTATGGATATTGATGCTGTAGAAAATTTGCCCAAATTGACAATCCATCGATGCATCATTATATCTCTACGTAAGGACTGTGTATGCATGGTATGTGGGACCATGACAGGACAGTTATCCAAAGAAAGTACATGTACCGGTAGTATTACCTAATCTTGTCAAACTATGTCCGGGGTGCATCCAGACTCCAAATCTGACAGATGCATTTTCACCTAATATCTGGTAGATGTTTACCCACCCACCCACCCACAAATAGAATACAATATTATTCTTTGGAAATTAAAAATACCCGGATCCTCACCCTAAAATGTCATATTCGGTTTCTTCTACATGCTTTTATTTCAAAATAAAATTTTTATGATTTCTTTTTTTTAGTTTTTCTAACACATTTGGATTTTATACTAGCAGTAGGAATTAATATTAAATTTGTGGATGTAATATTCTCCACACGGGTTTAATATTATCTGCTTTTTGTCCGCTATCAGGTACACTTTTCCAAAACATTTCAAGAATGCATTTTATAGTTCGAAGGTATTCATGCAGTTTAACTGTTCACAATAAGGTGTTATATGAGTGACATGAGCTACTAATACCCCAATTTCACTGGCCGGCGCTTCTCTGACGATCATGGCGTTTCTCAAAAAAAGCATGAAGCGTGGCAGAAGCGCCTCGGAATGTTAGATTTTGGGGTTCTCGGCAATGCGTCAGCTCTTTGTACGCTGGTACTACGCTTGTGAACATTTTGCGGCGCTAATACTACGCCCACTGTGCGTTTCTATTGCGTTTGTATCGCGCTTTCTATACGATCAAGCCGATCAACATGCGCTGAAAGTACGACCAAAGCGTGCCTGTTGCGTTCGTTGTACGACTGGAGTGTCCTCGCTACGCTAGTGATGCACTTTTACTGCACTCATGGCGCTCTGCTCTATAAAAGCGCCACAAATTTCCCGATTCTTTCATTCATCTACTGGTCATCAGATGTCATAGACCTACTTGGCCATGCTGCAGCAATCCAGATTGCAGTCCCCCAAGAACTCCTACTCGAGATCAAGGAAGCAGAGAGAAGGAGACAGAGGCCTAAAATATTCTTGGTCAGAGCTTGGCTGACAGATGAAAGAAGGTTACAGTTCTACGTGAACTAAAATTAGAGGTCACTAACTCATTTTTCAACTATCATAGGGTAGAACCACAACTACTCGATGAACTTCTTCTCAGAGTGAGTGTAACGCAAATAGGGCTGCTTTGTACAATGTTAATTTCTTCGCCTTTTCTCCGGCGTTTCAGCCACGAGTGTCTTACGATGCTAGCATTTGGATTACACTGCTGCTGCGACAATGGATTTTCTACTGCGCTACTGTGGCGTTTCTTGTCACTTCTTCACAGCTCGGCGCTTGTTTTGAGCAGGGTCAAAAGAAGTGCCACCGGGAGCCGCTCATGGCGCTTCAAGGCACTTCTGCTATGCTCACGCCGTTCGTATCCCGTTCCTACAGCGATCCATGGTGCTTCTCGGCGATCTGGACCAATTTTGCCATCGTAGTGGAACCGCCGGCCAGTGAAATGGGGGTATAACAAACAGTCTTGATTAAAATGTTGTGCAAACCAGTGCAAACATCCAAGTTGTTCAAGTGTGGTGTGTCTTGCCCCTCATATTAGCCAGACATCACACCTTTCATAACATATCATATCATGCATAATGCCCATTGTACCGTAGACAGAAACAAAGCTGGCTGTTGGGAAACAGCATCGGATGGCTGAACCTTGTTGTTGTAAGTGTCGAGTGCACTTCTGAAATGTGGGCCAGCCTTATAGCTTTGATGGTATTGATCCCATGTGTCACTTTTAGACTGGCGACTGGTGGAAAGTGACACATCATTTGTTTGGTTTCAGTGTCGGACCGATGCATTTTAGTGGCATAAACTAATTCTGGATACCTGACCAATGCATGTGCATTACATGAAATTACATCTGTCTGGATACAGCCCTGACTATGTACATTACTTCCTGCAGCTGTTTTCAGAGGAATAATTGCTGTTGCAGTACCTGCTTAACTGTGCTAAATAAATGGAACTAAACAAACATGCTAAATAACCATATTGCTATACATCCCTTGACTACTAAAGGAATACATGTACATGTATGTACAATCTTGACTGTGATCTGTGCCCTGCTGAGTTTGACCTTCACATGCATAAAGGGTTTTAAACATTTTGTTAAATGACCTATTTCACTATACATAACCTGTCGCTGAACAAGAAAGCAAGAAATAGGAAAGAGAAAGAAAGAAAAGTGACCAGTGGAAGTGATCATCAGGCATGGCCTTGACTATCACGCAGCCCATATGGCTGCATACGCAGACCTAAGTGACCCGAAGATCTATTCCACGAGGGTCCTGTAGTTGAACAAACAATTTTTTTCACCTTTTGAATGATGTCATGTTAGGCCACACCAATTTGATTCCTAGTTCGATGGATTTCTTCCTTCAAAAAAAAGATGGGAGGGGGCGAAATTTTTTAAAAATTTTTTTAGGAATAATAATAGTTCGCTGGATTTTCAAATTATGAATTTGAGAGGCGAGTAAATTTTTTTTTTTTAAACAGAAAATTGTTCGATGGACTCAGGTGCTAAAATACCGAGGCAGGATCTTGCAGGATTTTTTTTTTAAGCGATAACTGTAAAAGCGTTAGGCAATTTTTTTTTTTCAGTAAAAACTGTAATACAAAGTACCATCTCTCACAGAGGGTTTTATAGTAAGTAAGTAAGTAAGTAAGTAAGTAAGTAAGTAAGTAAGTAAGTAAGTAAGTAAGAAGTAAGTAAGTAAGTAAGTAAGTAAGTAAGTAAGTAAGTAAG